>Ga0160439_1000016_pt1 | contig 225222 bp, 185 predicted proteins | sample HID1975M_E0MG_FD_108201 | JGI IMG/M metagenome (GOLD analysis project Ga0160439, IMG submission 108201) | Enriched soil microbial communities from UW Madison campus, WI, USA - HID1975M_E0 MG | ecosystem: Environmental > Terrestrial > Soil > Unclassified | place: USA: Madison, Wisconsin...
ACCAGGTCCGACGTCAGGCTCGCCACCGTCACATTCGCCGTCAGCGTGTACGTGATCGTCTGGCCCGGCTCCACCGTCACACCCGTCGCCGGGTCCGACGTCTTCGTCACCGACACCACCGGCGCGTTGATCACCGTATTGACCGTGCTCGTCGCGGGCGTCGGATCGTCCGTGCCAGTCGGCGGCGTCGCCGTCGCGGTGTTGTCCACGCCGGCGGCGTCGGTCGTCGTGCTTGCCGTACCTTCGATGATGACGGTGCAGGTGCCTCCGGACGGGCTTGAGAAGCTTCCGGACAGGGTGTTTGCGGAGAAGCTGGCGCTACAGCCCGTTGCGCCATCGGCGGCGACGGCGCTGACCACGGTGAGTGCGGTGAAGTTGGAAGGAACCGGATCGCTGAACGTCGCACCGGCCACGGTGCTGGGGCCGTCGTTGCCCACCACGACCTGGAACTGCACGACGCTGCCGGCGGCAACGGTCAGCTGCGAAGAAGAGAAAGCGCCCGAGGCCCCCTCACGCTGGGTCTTGGCGATGGTGAGATCGGACTGCCTGTTGATCGGGTCCGTATCGGTGGAGGAACACACACCCGTCGCCGGATCGAACACGCGCGGCGTGACGCAACTCGTTCCCGGGTTGGTGACGCCGGCCGGAGGGGTGATCGTGGCGGTATTGACGGCGTTCTGCGCCATCGCGAACGGGTTCGCCAACAGCAGCAGCCAGACCAGCAGCGCAACGGATGCGCGCCGGACGCGCCCGACGGACACAGGACTTCTTTCCACGCCAACGACCCCCTGACAAAAAGCCGGCACCAAATCACTTGGCGCCGAGCGTGCATCGCACTTGATGCCCCCAACATAAGCAAAACCCATGCCAAAGGCATGAGCCCCTGCGGCGCCCGTGCTTCTGTGTACCCGGGCACGGCCGATTCACAACCAAAATCACGTTTGGCGCGAATCCTTGTCACATTCTGACATATTTCCTGCCTCTTCTTGGACGACAGCTCTCCTCCTTTGGGCGAGTGTTGGCCCCGGGCGGGCTGCCTGAAGCCGTTGGCCGAGGCCGAGCTTCCGGAAACACCCGCCAGCGGACGAGCCATTCACTCCCTCCAGGCGCCAGCCCCCATCTGCTACCCGAATCCTTGCGGTCGGACGCAGACGCAGCGGCCAGGGTCTCCTCTCCTTTCCCGGTACCCGGCGCAGACTGCCTTCCGGGTTCACCGGTACAATCACGACACGGGCCGCACACACCGGGCCCGATATCCCTTTGGGGAGTAGCCTGCTTCCGGATCTCCGGGAGCCCTTCCGCCAACAGACCTGGCCTGAACCGGCCGTGGCGGAAGCGACCTGACGGTTGGCGAGACCATGGGCCATGCACGTGCTTCCCGCCGGGCGCGCGCATGGCTCGTCGCGTCCCGATACCGGCCAGCCAGCCAGTCCCCATGCCCTTCCTGTCCATCCTCTTCCTCGGCCTCGCCATGTCCACCGACGCCTTCGCCGCGGCGATCGGCAAGGGAGCCGCGATGTCGCGACCCCGCTGGCCGGACGCGCTGCGCACCGGGCTGGTCTTCGGCAGCGTCGAGGCCATCACGCCGGTCATCGGCTGGCTGCTCGGCTCGGTGGCCTCGCGCGCGATCGAGGACTGGGACCACTGGATCGCGTTCGCACTGCTGGCCCTGCTTGGGCTGCACATGATCCACAAGGCGCTGCGCCAGGACGAAGAGGCAACCCAAGCCGCACCCGGAACCGGCCTCTGGGCGATCGCGGTGGCGGGCCTGGCCACCAGCATCGATGCGCTGGCGGTCGGCGTGGGCCTGGCCTTCGTGGAGGTGAACATCCTCCTGGTTGCCGCAGTGATCGGCCTGTGCACCTTCACCATGGTGACCGCGGGCGTGATGGCGGGCCGCGCACTGGGCCAGCTGATCGGAAAACGCGCGGAGATCGCCGGCGGCGTGATCCTGATCCTCGTCGGCGCGCTGATCGTCTACGAGCACGTATTCGCATGACCGCATCGCTGGAAGCTGGCGGCCATGATGGATTCGAACCGCACGCAGCGGACTTCCCGTCCTTACGGTTCCGGAACGCGCCGCCGCGCGCCTTGCGACGAAAGGCCCGGAAACGAAAACACCCGGCCGAAGCCGGGTGTCTCGCAGAACTGGTGGGCCGTGATGGATTCGAACCATCGACCAGCGGATTAAAAGTCCGATGCTCTACCGACTGAGCTAACGGCCCGAGGTCCCCCGGCCTTGCGTCGGAGGGATCCGGGATGCGCATTCTATCGCATCGCAATCAGGCCACGTAGCGCGTCGGGTCGGCGATCCCGGCTGCGATGAAGCCATCGGCCCGGAGCCGGCAGGCGTCGCAGTGGCCGCACGCACGGCCGTCGGCATCGGCGCGATAGCACGACACGGTCGCGGCGAAGTCGACGCCCAGGCGCTGCCCTTCGCGCACGATGCCCGCCTTGCCCATCCGCAGCAGGGGCGCGTGCACGCGGATGCCCGCGCCTTCCACGCCGGCCCTGGTCGCGAGGTTGGCGAGGCGTTCGAACGCCTCGATGAACTCGGGACGGCAGTCGGGATAGCCCGAGTAGTCGACGGCGTTGACGCCGCAGAACAGGTCGTTCGCGCCGAGCACTTCCGCCCAGCCGAGCGCGAGCGACAGCATGATGGTGTTGCGCGCGGGGACGTACGTCACCGGAATGCCCGGGCCACCGGCATCGGGCACGTCGATGTCGTCGGTGAGCGCGGAGCCGCCGAACGCACGCAGGTCGACCTGCACGGTCTTGTGCTCGAGTGCGCCCAGCGTCCGCGAGACGCGGTCGGCGGCCTCCAGCTCGGAGGTGTGGCGCTGGCCGTAGCTCACGCTCAGCGCGTGCACAGCGAAACCCTGCTCGCGCGCGATCGCGAGGACGACGGCGGAATCCATGCCGCCGGAGACGAGGACGACTGCTTTTTTCATGGGGGGCCGGGAATCGGGGAAGCCTGAAGCCTTGTCATCCCGAGCACAGCGAGGGATCTCGCGTCGGGTTCATGGCGACGGATGGAAGATCCCTCGCTGCGCTCGGGATGACGGGGAAAGGGGGGCCGGACCACCGGAAGGACATGCCGTCAACGCCCGGGCTCGTCGTTCCACAGCAGCTTGTGCAGCTGCATCTGGAACTTGACCGGCAGGCGGTCGGCGACGATCCAGTCGGCCAGGTCGGTCGGCGACAGCTCCGACTTGCTCGGCGAGAACAGCACGTCGCAGCGCGCGTGCAGCGCGTGCGCGTGCACCACCTCGCGCGCCCACTCGTAGTCGGCACGGCTGCAGACGACGAACTTGACCTGGTCGTGCGGGGTCAGCAGCGGGATGTTCTCCCAGCGGTTGCGGGCGACCTCGCCGGAAGCCGGCGTCTTGACGTCGAGCACGCGCGAGACGCGCGCATCGACCCCGGCGATGTCGATCGCCCCCGAGGTTTCCAGCGAGACGACATGGCCGGCGTCGCACAGGCGCGACAGCAGGCCGAGGCAGCGCTTCTGCGCCAGCGGCTCGCCGCCGGTCACGCAGACGTGGCGCACGCCGTGCTTCGCCACTTCGGCGAGGATGCCGTCGCTGCTCCACCACTCGCCGCCGTGGAAGGCGTAGGCGGTGTCGCAGTAGCCGCAGCGCAGCGGGCAGCCGGTCAGGCGCACGAATACGGTCGGCCAGCCCGCGTCGCGGGCTTCGCCCTGCAGCGAGAGGAAGATCTCGGTGATCTTCAGCCGGTCCGCCGTCGATGCGACGGTCGCATCGGGCGCGACGGCGTGCACGTGATACCTAGCGCGTTACGCGCGCGATCTGGATCGCGTGCAGGCGATCCTCGGCGGTGCGCGCCGCGTCGGTGCCGGGGAATTGCGATGCGACCTTGGACAGGGTCGCCTCCGCGCCGTCGAGGTCGCGCAGGCCGTACTGCGACAGGCCAACCTTGAGCAGGGCACCCGGGGTCTTGTCGTGGGTGGGATAGCGCTCGACGAGCGCCTGGAACTGCTCGCGCGCGAGCTCGTAGTTCTGGGTGACGTAGTAGCTCTCGCCCAGCCAGTAGCGCGCGTTCGGGGCGTAGACGCCTTCGGGGTGCGCCTGCAGGAAGCCCTGGAACAGCTGCGCCGATTCCGCGTAGCGGCCGCCCTTGAGCGCGTCGAAGGCGGTTTCATAGGCACCGCGTTCGTCGGCGCTGTTCGCCAGCAGGCCGGGATCGCCATGGACCGACGGCGGCGTGTCGCGGGGCGCGGGCGCCGTCGCGGCGGGTGCGGTCGACGACGTGGCCGGCACCTCGCCGATCGCCGGTGGCAGCGTGCCGCCGCCTTCGATCCGGTTCAGGCGGCCGTCGAGGTCGAGGTACTGGCTGCGGCTGGTCGACTTGAGCTGCTCGTTCTGCTGCTGCAGCTCTTCGATCTGCGAACGCAGCGCCTGCACTTCCGAACGCAGCTGGGTCAGCTGGTTGAGCAGGTCGACGTTGCCCTGGTTGTCCGCGGCACGCTGTTCGAGCACGGCCAAGCGATCGGCCAGGCTCGCCCGCTGGGCGGACACAGGCGCGGCGGCGATGCACGTGGCGACGGCGAGCGGCAGCAGGAGCGAACGATACGGGCGCATCTTTGTTTCTTGGGTTGGTGGTCGGTGGCTGGTAGTTGGTGGCCGGACTACGCGCCACCAACTACCAACTCGCCTTGCCGCTTACTTCGCCGTGTAGACGATCTCGACGCGGCGGTTGCGGGCCCAGCAGTCCTCGCTGGACTCGGTGCAGGTCGGGCGCTCCTCGCCGTAGCTGACCACGGTCAGCTGGGCGCCGGAGCCGCCGTTGGCCTGCAGGGCCGACGACACGGCATTGCCGCGGCGCTCGCCCAGGCCGAGGTTGTACTCGCGGCTGCCGCGCTCGTCGGCATTGCCTTCGAGGGTGATGCGGGACGACGGGCGGTCGCGCAGGTACTTGGCGTGGCAGGACATCGCGGCCTGGAACTCGGGGCGCAGCGCGTCCTGGTCGAGGTCGAAGTACACCACGCGCTGGCGCAGGCAGGCGTCGGTGTCGAGGTCGGACGGGCCGTACGCGCCGGGGGTGGTCGGACCGGTATCGGTCACGCCGCCGGTGGACGGGCCGGTGTCGGGCGGGGTTTCCTTGACCTTCTTCGAACAGGCGGCGGCAGCCACGCACATCAGCGCGATCAGCAGCACCTTGCCAACCACGGCGGTCTTGTTGGTATTCATCTCGTCGATCCTCGGGCGTTGAAACGGACGTTCAGGTTGATGGACTGGCTGTGCAGATCATGTCAGCGCTGGGAACGGTAAGGACCCCAGGCCGGCTCGCGCACGTCGCCGTCCGCGAGGACAAGGCGCTGACGGACGCGACCATCGGCCGAAACAGCATACAGGACGCCCCTGCGTCCTTCACGCGCCGCATACAAGATCATGCTGGCGTTGGGGGCGAAGCTCGGCGACTCGTCCAGCGACCCCGGGGAAATCGTCGACCAGCGGGGCGAGCCCATGCTGCGGTCCATCACCGCGATCCGGTAGGTATTGCCCGAACCCTGGGCCACGGCGATCTTCTGGCCGTCCCAGGAAATGCTCGGGTCGGCGTTGTAGCTGCCCTCGAACGTGACCCGGGTGGCGCCCCCGCCCGAGGCCGGCGCCTGGTAGACCTGCGGACGGCCGCCGCGGTCGGAGGTGAAGTAGAGGCTGTTGCCGTCCGGGCTCCACACCGGCGAGGTGTCGATGCCGAACTGGTTGGTGATCTGGGTCAGCGCCTTGCTGCCGAGGTTCATCACGTAGATCTCGGGATTGCCGCTGCGCGAGAGCGTCAGCGCCAGCCGGCTGCCGTCGGGCGAGAACGCCGGGCCGCTGTTGATGCCGCGGAAACTGGAGATCAGTTCGCGGCCGCCGGTGGTGATGTCCTGGATGTAGATCGAGGAGTTGCCGCGCTCGAAGCTGACGTAGGCCAGCTTGCGGCCATCCGGGCTCCAGGCCGGCGACAGCAGCGGCTCGTTCGAGCGCACCACCGTCTGCGGGTTGTAGCCGTCGGCGTCGGCGACCATCAGCGCGTAGCGGCTGCCGGGCCCGGTGCCGGTGGCGGTGACGTAGGCGATGCGGGTCCAGAAGGCGCCGCGCACGCCGAGGATCTTCTCGTAGATCGCGTCGGCCATCTGGTGGGCGACGTCGCGCATGGCGTTGGCGCGGGCGGTCATCGCCAGCCCGAGCAGGCGCTCCTGCTTGGCGACGTCGAACAGTTCGTACTCGACCCGGTAGCTGCCCTCGGCCGCATCGACGACGCGGCCGACGACGAGGAAGTCCTGGCGCAGCGCGCGCCACGCCGGGTAGTCGACCTCGGCGCCGGTGGTCGGGCGGCTGGTGATGTCGCGCTCGGGCAGGGTGCGGAACTGGCCGGAGCGCTCGAGGTCGGCGCGCACCACCGCGGCCACGTCGGTCTGCGGCGCGGTGGCGGAGCCCTGGTAGGGCATCGGCACGACCGCGATCGGCAGCGCCGAGGCGTTGCCGCCGATGATGTCGATCTCCAGTCCCTGCTGCTGCGCGGCCGCGGCGAACGGCAACAGCAGCGCGAGCACGGCGAGCATCCAGCGTTTGGCGAAAGTCATCGGAGGTTCCTGGAACGGGTTGGGTTGGGGCGGCGACAGCTTGGCGTTGAATCGTCGCGGGAAGATGAACGGCGGCGGACTTGGCGGGTGGTCGACGGGCAGTCCACGCCAGCGCGACACCCTTGTAGGAGCGCCTTCAGGCGCGCCCCACCCCAATCACGCCGCAGAACACTCCGTCGGGCATGACGGTCGCGCCTGAAGGCGCTCCTACAAAAGGCGCCGGGTCAGCGGTCCTGCGCGGTGAAGTTGAGGATCAGGGTGCGCTGGAACACCGATTCGAAGCCGGCGTACGGCAGCGGCTGCGCCTTGAGTACCGCCGCCTCGACCGAGCGTCGGCCAAGTTCGTCGTAGGGGCAGGAGGGATCGACTTCGGCCGACACCACTTCGCCCCCCGGGATCTGGCGGATGACGATCCGGCAGCGCTGGCCGATCGGCACGGTCTCCGGTCGCGTCCAGTTGCGCAGGATCGCTTCCTGCAGCGCCGCGGCATAGCGCGCCGCGAGTCCGGTATCGACGCCCTGGTTGCCCGGTGGCGGCGGTGCGGTCGCGGCGGCCTGCTGCGAGGCCTGCCGCGCCTCGCGGTCGGCGATCTGCTGCAGGCGCTGCTGGGATTCGCGCTGTTCGCGCTCGAGTTTCTCGCGCTCGGCGCGGATCTTCTCGAGCTGCTGTTGCTGCAGCCTGCGCTTCTGCTCGGCCTCTTCCTGCTTCTTGCGCTCGGTCAGGTCGATCTGCTCCTGCCGGCGCTTCTCTTCCTGCTCGCGCTCCACGCGCGCGCGCTCGGCTTCGGCGTCGCGGCGCACTTCCTCCTGGTTGACCGGCGCCGGCTCGGGCACGCGCTCCTGCGGCACCGGTTGCTGCTCGACCGGCGCCTCCTGCGGCACCGGCTCGGGGATCGGCTGCGGCGGCGGCGCGATGTCCTCCACGGCGGGTTCGGGCAGCGGCTGCACGATCGGCTCGGGCAGCGGCTCGGGTTCGATCGCCAGCGCGCGTTCGACCGCACGCTGGTCGGTGCTGGACACGTCCAGCACCGCTTCCATCGACGGCGCGCCGGCGACGCTGATGCGGTCCGGGTCCCAGGTCAGCAGCGGCGACAGCAGCAGGATCGCCAGCACCAGCAGGTGCACGCCGACGGCCCAGGCCAGCGCACGGCCCAGGCCTTCGTCCTGCGGCGCGGCAGGACGCTGGAAGGCTTCAGCGTGCATTGCTCCCCGAATCCGTCAGGAGGCTGACGTTGCTGACGTTCGCGGCGCGCAGGACGTCCATCGCGTCGAGCACGTTCTGGTACGGCGCGTCGCCCTGCGCGGCGACCATCACGCGGAAATCGTTGCCCTGCTGCGCGCGGATCGGCGCCAGCAGCGTCTCCATCTGCGCGGCGTCGATCACCCGCGGACGCTCGTCGCCGGGCAGCTTCAGGCCCAGCCGCCCGTCCGGATAGGCGATGACGATCACCGGGTCCTGGCGGTCCTGGGTGGCGCGCGCCTGCGACGAGGGCAGCTTGACGTCCACGCTCAGCGTCAGCAGCGGCGCGGTGACCATGAAGATGATCAGCAGCACGAGCATCACGTCGATGTAGGGCACGACGTTGATCTCGGACTTCAGCTTGCGCCGCTTGCGGTGGATGATGCCTCCGGCCATCGGAATCCCCCGCCTACTCGACCGAGCTCTGGCGCTGCAGGATGGTGCTGAATTCCTCGGCGAAGCTCTCGTAGCGCACCGACAGCCGCTCGACGCGGGTGGTGAAGCGGTTGTAGGCCCACACCGCCGGGATCGCGACAAACAGGCCGATGGCGGTGGCGAACAGCGCCTCGGAAATGCCCGGCGCGACCGCGGCGATGCCGGTCTGCTCGCCGCTGTTGAGCATGTCGTGCATCGTGACCATGATGCCGAACACGGTGCCCACCAGGCCCACGTACGGCGCGGTGGAACCGATGTTGGCCAGCAGTTCGAGGTTGCGCTCGAGCTGGTCGGCCTCGCGCGTGTAGCTCACGCGCATCGCGCGTTGCGCGCCCTCGAGCTGCGCGCGGTCGTCGAAGCCGCGCTTGTCGCGCAGCCGGGCGTACTCGCGGAAACCCGATTCGAAGATCGCCTCCAGCCCGCTGACCCTGCGGTTGCGGTCGGTCGCGGCGGAATACAGCTTGCCGAGGTCGGCGCCGGACCAGAACCGGTTCTCGAAGTCATCGGCCTCGCGGTTGGCGAGCTTGAAGATCCGCGCCTTGCGGAAAATGATGACCCAGCTGATCAGCGACCCGGCCAGCAGCAGCAGCACGATCAGCTGCACGGGCAGGCTGGCCTTGAGCATCAGGTCGATGTAGTTGATGCCCTCGTGGGCCGTCGCGGCGGCCGCGTTGGCGGTGTCGGCCAGCGCCGTCGTGGTAGTGGCGGCGTCTTCCGGAAGCGGCTCGATTTCTGTGGCCTGCAGCAGCATCGCGAGGGGGATCATTCGTCTTCGGCTCCGGGTTCGACGAGTCGGGTCAGGTCCTGGTACAGCACATCGGGGATCGCACGCGGGCGGAACGTGGACGCCTCCAGCGCCGCGCAACGCACCTCCGCATCCACCAGCAGTTCGCCCCCGCGCAGGATCGACTGCGCGAACACGATGCTGGCGCGGCGGCACCGGCTCAGTGCCGCCGTCACCTGCAGCGCGTCGTCCAGCCGCGCGGGCCTGCGGAAATCGATCCGCATCGCCCGCACCACGAACACGAGGCCGTGCGCCGTGCGCAGCGCCTCCTGGCCGTGCCCCAGCGCGCGCATCCATTCGGTGCGCGCGCGTTCGAGGAACGCGAGGTACTGCGCGTGGTACACCACGCCACCAGCGTCGGTATCTTCCCAGTAGACCCTTGTCGGAAGGCTGAACGGCCGGGAATCGGGAATCGGGAGTCGGGAATCGGGGCTCAAAGGCGGTTCTCCGGCATCGGCCAGGCTCGATGATCGTGGGACGGCAGCGTCAAAACAGCTCTTCCGACTCCCCATTCCCGACTCCCGGGTCCCGCTTCGGCTGCAGCCCGAGATGCCGCCAGGCCTTCACCGTCGCCATGCGCCCGCGCGCGGTGCGCACCAGGAAGCCCTGCTGGATCAGGTAGGGCTCGATCACGTCCTCGAGGGTGCCGCGCTCCTCGCTGAGCGCCGCGGCCAGCGAGTCGACGCCGACCGGGCCGCCGTCGAAGTTCTCGATGATCAGGTTGAGCAGGCGGCGGTCGAGGTCGTCGAAGCCCTCCGGGTCGACCTTGAGCATCTTCATGGCCGCGTCGGCGACCGCCTGGTCGATGTGCCCGCCCGCGCGCACCTGGGCGTAGTCGCGCACGCGGCGCAGCAGGCGGTTGGCGATGCGCGGGGTGCCGCGGGCGCGGCGCGCGATCTCGACCGCACCCTCGTCGGCGCAGTCGATGTCGAGGATGCGCGCGGCGCGGCGCACGATCCGGCCCAGTTCCTCGGCGCTGTAGAACTCCAGCCGCTGCACGATGCCGAAGCGGTCGCGCAGCGGTGCGGTCAGCAGGCCGGCGCGCGTGGTCGCGCCGATCAGGGTGAACGGCGGCAGGTCGATCTTGATCGAACGCGCGGCCGGGCCCTCGCCGATCATGATGTCGAGCTGGAAATCCTCCATCGCCGGGTACAGTACTTCCTCGACCACGGGCGAGAGGCGGTGGATCTCGTCGATGAACAACACGTCGAACGGCTGCAGGTTGGTCAGCAGCGCGGCGAGGTCGCCGGCCTTCTCGATCACCGGGCCGGAGGTCGTCCGCAGGTTCACGCCGAGCTCGTTGGCGATGACGTGGCTGAGCGTGGTCTTGCCCAGGCCCGGCGGGCCGAAGATCAGGACGTGGTCGAGGGCCTCGGAGCGGCGTTTCGCGGCCTCGATGTAGATCGACATCTGCTCGCGCACCGGCTGCTGGCCGAGGTATTCGTCGAGCCGCTTCGGGCGGATGCTGGCCTCGATGGCGTCGTCCTCGCGGGTGGCGCCGGCGGCGATGATGCGGTGTTCTTCCATCGCGCTATGGTCGCATGGCGGTTGGGTGGGTGCATCGGCTGGCGGCCCCACCACGGCCCTTCTTCGCCAAAGGAACCTCCGAACAAGTCCGGTTTGTCATTCCGAACGCAGTGAGGAATCTCGTCGAATCAAAGGCTTGGATTTCCCGCTGCGCTCGAAATGACAGTTGCTCAGAGGTTCCCTAATCGTCAACCGCGATCGCCGGCAGCGCCTGCACCCCCTGCGGCACGCCGTCCATGTTCGGCAGCCGATGCGCGATGCCCTTGTGGCAGTCGATGCAGGTGGCCTGCCCGGTGCCGAGGTAGGTGCGGTGGACCAGCGCGGCGCGGCTGCCCTGCCGGGTGACGTCCATCGAGTCGTAGTCGTGGCAGTTGCGGCATTCCAGCGAATCGTTGGCCTTCAGCCGCGCCCACTCGTGCGTGGCCAGCACCAGGCGCTCGTCGAGGAACTTCTCGCGGGTGTTGATGGTGCCGAAGATCTTGCCCCAGACCTCCTTGGAGGCCTGCATCTTGCGCGCGATCTTGTCGGTCCAGTCGTGCGGCACGTGGCAGTCCGGGCAGGTGGCGCGCACGCCGGAGCGGTTGCTGTAGTGGATCGTGGTCTTGAGCTCCTCGAACACGTTGTCGCGCATCTCGTGGCAGCTGGTGCAGAACGCCTCGGTATTGGTCGCCTCCAGCGCGGTGTTGAAGCCGCCCCAGAACACGATGCCGGCAATGAACCCGCCCAGGGTCAGGAAGCCCAGGCTCAGGGTCCTGGCCGGCGTGTTGAACTGCCGCCAGAACGTGCCCAGCACGTCGACGGCCCGGCGCACCAGCTTCATTGGCCACGCTCCGAGCGCAGCACCTCGTCGATGTCCCTGAAGCCGTTGGCCACCAGCGGCTGCGCATCGGTCTGCACCACGTGGCACTGCACGCAGAAGTAGCGCCGCGGCGAGACCTCGGCAAGGAACTGGTCGTCGCGGTCCATGTAGTGGGTGACGCTGATCTCGGGCGCCTGGAACTGCGCGGCGTTGCTGCGCGCGTGGCAGAGCATGCAGCGGTTGGAGTTGAGGTCGACCTGGTAGCCGTCGATGCTGTGCGGGATGGTCGGCGGCTGCATCGGATAGGCGCGGCCGCGGCGGCGGTCGAAGTTCTCCACCGCGGCCATCGGCAGCGGCGTGACCTCGGTGATGATCGGCACGTGGCGGCGCAGGCCGTCGATGTCCTGCGCCGGGTTGCCGCGCGCGCCGACCTCCGGCGCCGGCGCGACGACCTGCGGCTGCGGCTCGCGCTCGCCGCAGGCCGACAGCACCAGCACGAGCACGACGGCGAAGCTCTCGATGGTCCGGCGCATGTCAGGCTCCCACCGCGACGACCCTGGCCGCGCACTTCTTGAAGTCGGTCTGCTTCGAGATCGGGTCGGTCGCGTCCAGCGTGACCTTGTTGATCAGCTGTGCGGCGTCGAACCAGGGCACGAAGATCATCCCGCGCGGCATCCGGTTGCGCCCGCGCGTCTCCACCCGGGTGCGCATGGCCCCGCGACGGGACGCCACCGACACCTCGTCGCCGCGCTTGAACCCCCGCGCGCGCGCGTCGTCGGGATGCATGAACACCACCGCCGACGGGAAGCTGCGGTACAGCTCGGGCACGCGCATGGTCATCGAACCCGAATGCCAGTGTTCGAGCACGCGGCCGGTGACCAGCCACAGGTCGTACTCCTCGTCCGGCGATTCGGCCGGCGGCTCGTAGGGCAGCGCCCAGATCACCGCCCTGCCGTCCGGGTTGCCGTAGAACTCGAAGCCCTTGCCGGGCTTGACGTAGGGATCGCTGCCCTCGCGATAGCGCCAGCGCGTCTCCTTGCCGTCCACCACAGGCCAGCGCAGGCCGCGCTCCTGGTGGTAGCGGTCGAAGGGCGCGAGGTCGTGGGCGTGGCCGCGGCCGAACTCGGCGTATTCCTCGAACAGCCCCTTCTGCACGTAGAAGCCGAAAGCCTCCGCCTCGCGGTTGGCGTAGCCTTCCTCGATCTCGTCCACGCCGAAGGCGTCCACCTTGCCGTTGCGGTAGAGCACGTCGAACAGGGTCTTGCCCTTGAACTCCGGATGCCCGGCGAGGATCTCCGCCGGCCAGCACTCGTCGGTGGTGAAACGCCTGGAGAATTCCATCAGCTGCCACAGGTCCGAACGCGCCTCGCCCGGCGCATCCACCAGTTGGTGCCAGAAGTGGGTGCGGCGCTCGGCGTTGCCGTAGGCGCCCTCCTTCTCCACCCACATCGCCGAGGGCAGGATCAGGTCGGCGGCCTGGCAGGTGACGGTGGGATAGGCGTCGGAGACGACGATGAAGTTGTCGGGGTTGCGATAGCCCGGATAGCCCTCCTCCAGGAGGTTCGCGCCCGCCTGCATGTTGTTGTTGACCTGCACCCAGTAGGCGTTGAGCTTGCCGTCCTTGAGCGCGCGGTTCTGTTCGACCGCGTGGTAGCCGATCTTGTCCTTGATGATCCCGTGCGGGATCCTCCAGATCTCCTCGGCGTGGTGGCGGTGCTCGGGATTGGTCACCACCATGTCCGCCGGCAGGCGGTGGCTGAAGGTGCCCACCTCGCGCGCGGTGCCGCAGGCGGACGGTTGCCCGGTCAGCGAGAACGGGCTGTTGCCCGGCGTGGCGATCTTCCCGGTCAGCAGGTGGATGTTGTAGACCATGTTGTTGGCCCAGGTGCCGCGCGTGTGCTGGTTGAAGCCCATGGTCCAGAACGACATCACCTTGATGCCCGGATCGGCGTACAGCTCGGCCAGCTTCTGCAGCCAGCCGCGCTCGACGCCGGTCATCTCCACCGCCTTGTCCAGCGTGTACGGCGCGACGAAGCGCGCGAACTCGTCGAAGTCGATCGGCGTGCCGCCGTTGGCGTCGTCGGCGTTCTTCGCGGCCACCTGCAGCGGATGCTCGGGGCGCAGGCCGTAGCCGATGTCGTCGTTGCCGCGCTTGAACGTCGTGTGCCTGTCGACGAACTCGCGGTTGACCTTGCCCGACCGGATGATGTGGTTGGCGATGTAGTTCAGGATCACCAGGTCGGTCTGCGGCTTGAACACGATCGGGATGTCGGCCAGGTCGAAGCTGCGGTGCTCGAAGGTCGACAGCACCGCGACCTTGACGTGCGGGTTCGACAGCCGGCGGTCGGTCACCCGCGTCCACAGGATCGGGTGCATCTCGGCCATGTTCGAGCCCCAGAGCACGAAGGCATCGGCGGCCTCGATGTCGTCGTAGCAGCCCATCGGCTCGTCCATGCCGAAGGTGCGCATGAAGCCGGTCACCGCCGAGGCCATGCAGTGGCGCGCGTTGGGATCGATGTGGTTGCTGCGGAAGCCCGCCTTCATCAGCTTGTTGGCGGCATAGCCCTCCCACACCGTCCACTGCCCGGAGCCGAACATGCCGATGCCGTCGCCGCCCTTGGCCTTGAGCACGGCCTTGAACTTCCCGGCCATCACGTCGAAGGCCTCGTCCCAGCTCACCGGGGTGAAGTCGCCGTCCTTCGCGTAAACGCCATCGCGTTTGCGCAGCAGCGGCGTGGTCAGGCGGTCGGCGCCGTACATCACCTTCGACAGGAAGTAGCCCTTGACGCAGTTCAGGCCGCGGTTGACCTCGGCGTGCACGTCGCCGTGGGTGGCGACCACGCGGCCGCTGCGCACCGCGACGTTGATGCCGCAGCCGGTGCCGCAGTAGCGGCATGGCGCCTTGCTCCACTTGAGCTTCTGGTCGCCTTCCATCACCACGTCCGCGACCTGTGCGGGCAGCGGCAGGCCCGCGGCGATGGCGGCGCTGGCGATGGCGCTGTTGCGGATGAATTCTCGGCGGCTGGTGCTCATCGCGGCAGCTCCTGTGTTCCGTTTTCCGGTTCGTCACCGGGCCGCGGCTGCGGCTCGACGTGGTGGTAGACGAGGTTGACCGCGAGCACGCCCGGCACCGCCTGCAGCAGGTCGATGCTCGCCATCAGGCCGGCGGTGCTGTCGCTTTCCTGCAGCAGCACGCTGCGGGTGTCGTCCTGCATTGCGAGCTCGAGGCCGTCGGCCGAGTCGATCGCATCGGTGAGCGCAGGCAACGCGTCGCGCCGGTGGCGCACCACCAGGCTGGCGACGTGCCATTCGCGTGCGGCATCAGGCATGGGCCGCCTCCTCGCGCGGCGCGGGCGCGATGGCGTCGACAGCAGATGCAGGCACGCGCGCCTCGCCGCCGGCGCAGGTATGGAGCAATCGGGATTCGTCCGGCGCCCGGCGCGGGTGCCGCGCCCATACTGTCCACAGGCGGCCACGCCGCGAGGTTTCGCGACCTGGATCGTCAGGGCATGGCGTCGGGGCGGACATTGCGCGGCGCCTCAGCCACCCGGCGGCCCGGGCGGTCCGGCGAACATCTGCCAGATCCAGACGGCGAATCCGTAGCCGCCAACGATCATGACCGAAAGCACCGGGAACAGGACCACGGTGATGAAAAGGAACAACAGCAGTTCCCGACGTCTGCTTGGCTGGCCCGCCTTCGTATCCAAGGCATTGCTCCCGCGAGGGAATCCGGCTTGCTGCGGCCTAGCCTACGCCGACATGGCGACAAGTCCAAGCGCGGGCTTCGTTCCTGCGTGGGGCACCGCGCCCTTCGCCTGGTACATGCCACCTGCCTTGCGCATCGACCCAGTGCTTCCAGTCGGTCGTGATGGCTCGATCGAGGATTTGCGCGATCTTCGGTCGCGCCTGGAAGGCGCTCCTACAAACGCGGATCGCTCGTAGGAGCGCCTTCAGGCGCGACCGGACCGGCTCAGGCCTGCGACTGGAACGACCCGGCCGCCAGTTCGAACGAACGGCGGCGCGCATCATGATCGAAGATGTTGGCGGTCAGCATCAGCTCGTCCGGACGGTGCCGCGCGACGAACGCCGCGATGCCCTCGCGCACGTCGTCCGCATCGCCGACCACCGCGCAGGCCAGCGACTGTTCGACCATCGCCTTCTCCTGCGGCGTCCAGAACGCCTCGATGTCGTCGATCGGCGGCGGGATGAGCCCCGGCGCGCCTCGGCGCAGGCGTACGAAGCTCTGCTGCTGGGTGGTGAACAACCGCTGCGCCTCGGAGCGCGTGTCGGCGGCGACCACGTTGAGCGCCAGCATCGCGTGCGGAGCGCGCAAGTGCTTCGACGGCTTGAAGTCGCGATGGTACAGCGCCAGCGCCTCGGTCATCGCGGCCGGCGCGAAGTGCGAGGCGAACGCGTACGGCAGCCCCAGCGCCGCGGCCAGCTGCGCGCCGAACAGGCTGGAGCCGAGGATCCACACCGGCACGTCGATCCCGGCGCCAGGCACCGCCTGCACCGGCTGCCCGGGCTGCGCCGGTTCGAAATAGCGCAGCAGCTCCATGACATCCGAAGGGAAGGCATCGGCGCCGGCGTAGTAGCGGCGCAGCGCCTTGGTCGTCGGCTGGTCGGTTCCAGGCGCCCGGCCGAGGCCGAGGTCGATGCGGCCCGGATGCAGCGAAGCCAGCGTGCCGAACTGCTCGGCCACCTGCAGCGGCGCGTGGTTGGGCAGCATCACCCCGCCCGCGCCGACGCGGATGGTCGAGGTGCCGCCGGCGATATGCCCGATCAGCACCGCGGTCGCAGCGCTGGCGATGCCCGGCATGTTGTGGTGCTCGGCCAGCCAGTAGCGCGTGTAGCCCAGCGCCTCGGCGTGGCGCGCGAGGTCGAGCGAGTTCGCGAAGGCCTGCGCCGGCGTGCTGCCTTCGCAGACAGGGGCGAGGTCGAGGAGGGAATACGGGATGGAGGGCGTGGTCATGCTTTCCATCATGAGGGCGCGATCCATCGTTTCCATGGGCTCCGGCCAGGCTTCGTCCCCTGCCTCTGCCTCTGCCGTTGCCGCTGCTGTTGCAGTTGCCCTTGCCGTTGCCCTGGCACTTGATGTTCGGCTCGCCTTACGGCTCGAACGGCAAGAGCAACGGCAACGGCCGAAACGCGCTCAGATCTCGACCTGAGCGCCCAGTTTAACAAACCTGCTCCCCAGAATCCTGGGGAACAGGTTCGCTGACGCCGCGTTGCGGTGCATCACCGCGAACAGCCTGTCGCGCCAGAGGCGCATGCCGCGGTGGCGGCTGGCGACAATGGCTTCGCGATCAGGGAGAGAAGACAAATTCAGGCAGGACGACCTCCCAAGTCTCTCCACGGCATTGGTCCTGATATTCGGGCTTGGTATCAGTTTTTCTCCACGTGATGATGGCACGCACGTGAACTGCCTCACAGCGTAAACCTGGCGGGGGATTGAAATACTTCGACATGCGTCCAACGGCGACACCGTTCGCATTCTCGATCCGCTGACCTACACCATCGCTAACGTAACGCAGCGCATCCCCGACATGCAGTTGGGCAATGGCGCTTTGGACACGAGGGTCGGTGCTCTTCCGGCCAGCGAACCCCAGATCAACCTCTTTCAGACCTGGCGTGGAATAGCGGTAGTCCATCGGTCCCGGCTCGGGCAGCCATTCAACCCGCGATCGGCGAAGAAAACAGGGGGTCTCGCCCAGTGCGTCAAGTAATGCGTTACCTGGATCCATGCGAGCCAGCGTCAGTGTCGCTCGGGCACGGGTCATGGCGACATAGTAGAGACGACGCACGGCATCCTGGTCCTCCTTGGCGCCCGCGCGCCACTCGCCGTCGAGAACAAACACATGATCGAACTCCAGCCCCTTGGCACGATGCGCGGTCAACAGCAGGACCCCGCGCTGCTCGCTGCGTCTGGCGCGCCCCCATTCAGCCAGCCAGTCGTGAAAAAATGCCAAGGGAACTTCTGCACCTTGGCTGTCTTCCGCGAAAGCCGCAAACGCCTCCTCTAGCGTGGACCACCAGCCGGTGCCTGGCTGTGCATCGAGCCAAGGCCTGATCTCGTCGGCCTTGAGTAGGCGCAAACCCCGTGCCTGCCGTTCTTCAAGGAAGGCGAGCAAGGCCTGCGTCTCACGTAGTCGCCACAACGGCGGCGCTTCCTCATCTGCCATGGCCACCGGAATACCAGCCGCTTCAAACGCCGCGCGTACAGGTTCCAAGAACTTCCACTGCCTGGCGATCACCGCCGTCCGCAATGGATCAAGCCCGAGCGGGATCATCCTGCTGATCTCGGTATAGATAGCGCAGGCTTGCTGCCTGACACTACTTCCTGCCGGCAGAATCTGCACCCTCCCCTGGCTCACCGGATCGTACTTCTGCCACTCCCCTCCGGGTGCAGATTTCACCCTGGCAGCATTGATTCGTATCGCCTCGGACTTCATCCGCGTTCCGGAACCGGCGATCACTTGGTTGGCGGCATCGATGATGTGCTTCGTCGACCTGTAATTTTCGACAAGGAACTGTGCCTTGGCCTGGTAGTCTTCGGAAAATCTTCGGATGTACTCCACCGAAGCGCCGGAGAAGGCATAGATGTTCTGATCGTCGTCGCCAACTGCGAGCAGATTGAGACGACCGTCCTCATCACGTTGCGTGCGACCCGCCAGTGCCGAGATCAACGCATAGTGCCCGGGGCCGATGTCCTGATATTCGTCCACCAGTATCCAGCGGAAGCCGGCGAGCAAGCGGTCGCGTTGCACGTCGGCCTCTTCCGGTGGCAATCCTCGTCCCTCAAGCAGTGCCGTCGCATCGGTCAATACGGCTTCGAAATCAACGTCGTCAGCCCGATCGACGAAGCTGGCCCCGACAAGACGCATGGCCAGCGCATGACAGGTCATCACCATGACACCACGTGCGTCGTCGCCAATCAGCTCCTTCAGGCGCCGACGGATCTCCAGCGCGGCATGGCGATTGTAGGCAAGAGCCAGTACGGCGTGCGGATTCTCGCGTCGAACCCGCACGAGATACGCGACGCGGTGGACAAGCACCCGGGTCTTTCCCGACCCCGGGCCTGCAAGTACCAGCACATTGTAGTTTTCTCGCTCGTCGGCAACGACATTCCTCTGGTGCGGCTTGGAAACGGATTCGACAATGGCATCCCACGACTGGGGCGTGGCCTGGCGAGTGAGTTCGCTTTCCCTGCCGGGCAACCAGAGCCGACAGAACTCCTCGCGCGGCAGACGGAAGTAGTCCACGGTCAGGCGCAGCGCATCCGCCATTTTCCTGACGCCACGCTCCGCATACTCGGCCATGATGTGGATCTGCCGAGTCAGCTCATCGTAGTGCATGGCCAGCGGCTGGTAGTTGCTCTTCTCGAACTGCAGCTTCCAGTTGCTTTCCAGATGCAGGGTCATGGCCGAACGGAAGATGGCGAGCCCCTTGTTCAGCCGCAGGACTTCCTGTTCGTGCAGCCAGAGCAGCGATCGCTCAATCAGCTTTCGCATATCCTTGACGTCGGCGGCGAGCAGGGCGTCACTGGCGACACTGACAGTGAGCTGACCGAGCGTCGTTTCTGCGAGCTGGTCGACACCCCGCGCCCCTTTTGGCAACGCAGCCAGCCAGTGATCGAGCAGCTTTTCCGCTGCACTGCGGCGCCGTTCGGCGATTTGCGCCACCTTCTCCCACGGGCGGTTGAGCACGAGCTGGATCGTCTCGGGATCCATTCCCCGCTTCACTGTCAGGCTTCCCTTGCCATCCGCATCATCGCGCCCGTCACCGGCGATTCCCATGATGATCTGCCGCAGCCGCTGGGGAAGCGCCTGGAAACCCTGATCCTTCAGGTGCTGGGCAACCAGTCGAAGATACAGTGGCGAAGCATCTCCCACCTCAAAATCGGGGTTCTCCTCCCGCAAGGTTGCGATGACCGCCCTTTCCAGCGCGCACGTTTCCTCGAAGCGTCTTCTCGACGAACGCTCGACCCCGACGTGGACATAGGCCGTCATCGCGGTGTCGTTGCTGGCGATGCCAATTTCATCGAAAAGAAACAGGGCCTTACGCAGGCCATCGGCATTGAAGCCGGTGGCCGCCATCAGCTCGTCGGTAGACAGGCCCTCATCCGCTGGCGTCGCCAACAGGATGGCGATCAGATCCAGGCATTTCCTGCGATCCTCCGGCGTGAGCCGGGGATCAGCAGCCAGCTTTCGTTCGGCTTCGGCTGCGTCCCTCACCCGCAGGGCCGAAGGAAAGATCTGTACGGCGTTCTCCTCACGGCGTACCAACCCTGCCTCCTCCAGCCAGGCGATAGCCGTTCGTACACGGGTGTCATCGGTGACAGCGTCACGCTTGAACTTGCCCTCCTCGTCTTCATCGAGGATTTCGCCGCTGGTGGCTACGAGCGCCTGGTCACGAGCCTTCTTGCCCTGCAGTTGGCGCAGTGCACGCAAGACGCTTCTGATGTCACGCTGCGACAGGCGCGAAGTCGCAGACATGCTGTGCTGGCGGTCCACATCTTCGGTGGTGTAAAGCAGCACGCAGCGCGCCTGGGCACGGTCACGCCCGGCGCGGCCGGCTTCCTGCAGATAGTTCTCGAGCGATCCGGGAATATCGGCATGCACGACCAGGCGAACATCGGGCTTGTCGATCCCCATGCCGAAGGCGTTGGTCGCCGCGATCACGCGCAGTCCGCCCGCAATGAACGCCTTCTGCGTTTCCTTCTTGGTTTCCGGAGGAAGCTTCGCGTGATACGGAGCGGCAGCCAGTCCGCGCTCACCGAGGAATCCGGCGAGATCCTCGGTCTGCCTGCGAGTGGCGCAGTATACGATGGCACCGCCCGGGACTTCAGGTGGAAGATCGCGCTCGATCAGGCTGGCCACCCGGGCGAACTTCTCCGCCTCGGTGGTTTCGATGACTTCGAACTCCAGGTTGTCCCGCTTCGATCCGCCATCGAAAACGCGCAACTCGACGCCCAGTTTCTCGCGAAAATGTCCCACGATGTCGGACACGACTTCCGGCTTGGCGGTCGCAGTCAGGCACTGGATCAACGGAAGTTCACCCTCCGGTCCCGACTCGGCATTCTCGCGAATGAACCTGGCGACGTAGCGGTAATCCGGGCGAAAATCCTGCCCCCACTTGGACAGGCAATGAGCTTCGTCGAAAATCCAAGCCCCGATCTGGCGTTGCGCAAGCACCTTGCGCACGCTCTTGTTGCGCAGTTGCTCGGGGGCGATGAGAAGGATGGCAACGTCTCCGAGGCGAACCCGGTCCAGTACGTCTGCGCGTTCGGGCATGGACAGCAGGCCGTTGATCGCTGCACAGCCGTCGATGCCGCGGTCGCGCAGCCCCTTGACCTGGTCCTCCATCAGCGCGACCAGCGGAGAAATGACGACGGACAGCGCGCCGGTGCGGACAAATCGCGACAACGCGGGCACTTGATAGCACAAGGATTTTCCGGTGCCCGTTGGCAAGATGCCAAGAGCATGCTCACCGCGCATCGCAGCCTCGACGATCACCCGTTGCTGCGACAAGCCACTGCCGGGATCGACCGGTTCCGGCCGGAAGTCGTAGCCCGGGCCGTACCACTGCTTCAGTTGCGCCGTGGCATCGTGCTCCCGGCGACACCAGGTGCAATCCGGATCAGTGCAGGGCGTATCGCGCAGGGCCCGAACCAACCGCCCTGCCTCCGGGAACTGGTGGCGCACCCAAGGCGGCATCACCGAGTTGCCGCCCGCTACTGATAGCCAGGCAAGCGTGTAAGCGAGCGGCCAGGCAACCTGAGCTGCCTCGGCTGATATCGAAGCAATGACTCTACCGCCGGCCAGTCGACAGGCTCTCTCTTCGAGCAGGTGGGCGATCGAGGACTTGGCCTTAGCCTCGTCCGGTACGCAAGCATTGCGAACACCCGTGAAAAACGCGTCCAATCCGGAGACACTGCCATCCAGCGTTGTCAACCAGTGCCAAACGAGCAACAAGTCAGGAGAGGACTCCTGCATCGCCTTCAGGCTGGCCCCTTGATCGGCGAAAACCTGCAGGGCCAGTTCCGCGTCCAGCAGCGGATCATTGCGGCGGTTGCCCAACAACTGTCCGTCCTGATAATGCTTGACGAGATGGTGATATGGGTTGCGCGGGAAGGCGAGCGGATTGAGGCGCAACGTGTCGATCACCGGTTTGCCGAACAACTTCATGTTTGGCTGGACAGCGCGCAGCTGCGGCAGATCGAAGGCGATCAGGTTGTGGCCGAGCAGGAAGGCCGCACCTTTGGCCAAGCGATCAAGGGTGTCGAGCGCATGGAGCAGCGTACCCGGTGGGAAGGTGAACGTATCGCCGATATCGCCGCGCACCCCGGCCAACCGGTGGATCCGCCCATGGTCGCGGCCAACTTCCAAGTCGATGGAAAGACATTGCGCACCCTGCCAGGCGGAGGAACCGCCCGGAGCCGCCTGCGGAGGCCGCGATTCAACATTCGGAGACAAGCGACTTCACCATCCTGTAGCGTGCGACGCAGGACTCCACTCTAGAGTATTTCCGACCGTGTCATCTACATTCCCGTCATTCCTGCGAAAGCGGGATCCCAGTGACTTTAGTCGTCGGAATCTACAACAACGACACTGGATCCCCGCATTCGCGGTTATGACGGGGAAGCAAGCTTCTGATACGAATGCGCTCTAACCCGGCATCCCGGAATTTGCCCGTCTGCTCGATTTCTACAGCAGGCGCGGAGAAAGAGAACGCGCTCAGATCTCCACCTGCGCGCCGAGTTCGACCAGCCGGTTGCCCGGGATCCGGAAGAACTGGTTCGCTGGCGCGGCGTTGCGGTGCATCAGGGCGAACAGCTTGTCTCGCCACACCGGCATGCCGCGTTTGGCGCTGGCGACGATGGTCTCGCGGCTGACGAAGTAGGTCGTTTCCATCGGGTCGAAGCTGAGGTCGCCCTGGTCGCACGAGCGCATCAGCGCCAGCGGCACGTCCGGGGTTTCCATGAAGCCGAAGCGCACGATCACGCGATGGAAGTCGTCGCCGATCGACTCGATCTTCAGCCGCTTGTCCGCCGCCGCGTACGGCACGCTCAGGGTCTCCGCGGTCAGGAACACGTTGCGCTCGTGCAGCACCTTGTTGTGCTTGAGGTTGTGCATCAACGCGTGCGGCACCACGCCCTTGTCGCTGGTCAGGAATACCGCCGTGCCCGGCACCCGCACCGGCGGCGCCAGCATCAGCCCGGGGATGAACGCGTCGAGGCGGATGCCTTCCTTCTGCACTTCCTCGTGCAGGATCTGGCGGCCGCGCCGCCAGGTGCGCAGCAGGACGAACAGCACGATCCCCAGCACCACCGGGAACCACGCGCCCTGCAGCACCTTGGCGCCGTTGGCGACGAGGAACGCCACGTCGATCACCAGGAACAGCCCGCACAGCGGCAGCACCCAGCGCCGCCAGTTGGGCCACAGCGCGCGCGCGACGATCGCCAGCAGCAGGGTGTCGATCAGCATCGTCGCCGACACCGAGATGCCGTAGGCCGCCGCCAGCGCCGACGAGGTGCGGAAGCTCAGCACCAGGCCGATGACGATGACCATCATCGTCCAGTTGATTCCCGGGATGTAGATCTGGCCGATGGTGTCGCGGGAAGTGTGCCGGATCCGCATCCGCGGGATGTAGCCCAGCTGCATCGCCTGGCGCGCGATCGAATAGCCGCCGGTGATCACCGCCTGCGAGGCGATCACGGTCGCCATCGTCGCCAGCACCAGCATCGGCCAGCGCGCCCAGTCCGGCACGCCGACGTAGAACGGGTTGCGGATCGCGCCGGGGTCCTCCAGCACCAGCGCGCCCTGGCCGAGGTAGTTGAGCATCAGCGACGGCAGCACGAAGAAGTACCAGGCGTAGCGGATCGGCCTCGCGCCGAAATGACCCATGTCGGTGTAGATCGCCTCGCCGCCGGTGACCGCCAGCACCACCGCGCCGAGGATGAAGATGCCGCCCCAGCTGTGCTCGACGAAGAAACGCGCCGCCCACCACGGGTTGACCGCCTGCAGCACTTCGGGCTCGTGCAGGATGTTCATCACCCCCAGCACCGCGAGCGTGACGAACCACAGCACCGTGATCGGACCGAACACCTTGCCGACCCGGGCGGTGCCGAAGCGCTGGGTGGCGAACAGCGCGACCAGCACCAGCACCGTGATCGGCACGATCCAGTGGTGCAGGCCCGGCGCCACGACCTCAAGGCCCTCGACCGCCGACAGCACCGAGATCGCCGGCGTGATCACGCCGTCGCCGAAGAACAGCGCCGCGCCGAGGATGCCGAGGATGCCGACCCCGTACGCGGTGCGCGAATCCTTCGGGAAGCAGCGCTGCGCCAGCGCCATCAGCGCCATGATGCCGCCTTCGCCGTCGTTGTCGGCGCGCATGATGATGGTCACGTACTTGAGCGTGACCACGATCGTCAGCGACCAGAAGATCATCGACAGCACGCCGAGCACGGTGTCGTGGTTGGCGACCAGCCCGTAGTGCGGCGAGAAGGCCTGGCGGATGGTGTACAGCGGGCTGGTGCCGATGTCGCCGAAGACGACGCCGATGGCGCCGACGACGAGCCCGAACAGGCCGATCCTGCCGTGGCCGTGCGGATGGGCGCCGTGTCCCGTGGCGGGCTTGCCTGCAGCTTGCGACATGTCGAGGGTCGACCGGCGACAGTGGGGGCTGTCAGCGAAGCGCGGACTGTAGCGCTTTTCGGATGATGGTTTCAGCGCGGTCGCCGTCGGCCGCGGCGGCCCTGGCCATCTTCTGCGCCTCGGCCGGCTTGTAGCCGAGCTGCTGCAGCGCGACCGTCGCCTCGGACAGCGGGTCGGCCGGCACCTGGCCCGCGCCGACCACCGCCGCACCGCCCACGAAGTCCGCGGCGCGGTCGCGAAGTTCCACGACGATGCGCTCGGCGGTCTTCTTGCCGATGCCCGGGATCCTGGTCAGCGCCGCGACGTCGCCGGACTGTACCAGCAGCGCGAACTGGCCGACCGAAGCGCCCGACAGCACCGCCAGCGCGATCTTCGCGCCGATGCCGCTGACCTTCTGCACGTCGCGGAACAGGCGGCGCTCGGATTCGGTGAGAAAGCCGTACAGCGAGACGCTGTCCTCCTTCTGCGCGTAGTGGGTGAACAACGCCACCTCGCGACCGACGTCCGGCAGGTCGTAGAAGGTGCTCATCGGCGCCTCCAGCTCGTAGCCGACGCCGTGGACGTCGACGACCAGCCAGGGGGGCTGCTTGTGGACGAGGGTGCCCTTCAAACGTCCGATCATCTGCGTGCCCCCATCGTGCCCGTCGCCGTTGCCGTCATCCCAGCGAAAGCTGGGATCCATTTTGCTTCCGAGGTTGCAGATGCAAGGTCAACATGGATCCCTGCTTTCGCAGGGATGACGACTTCGCAGGCCGCCGGCCATTCCTGACGATTCATTTCCGGCTCCAGGCCTGTTGCGTACTGACGCCCAGCCGCCGCGCGGTGGCGCGTACGTGCGCGTGGGTGATGGCGATCGCCAGCGCGTCGGCGGCGTCGGCCTGCAGCTTGCCGTGCAGGTTGAGCATGATCCCGACCATGTGCTGGATCTGCGCCTTCTCGGCGCCGCCGCGGCCGACCAGGGCCAGCTTCACTTCCTTCGCCGCGTACTCGTGCACCGGCAGGTCGCGCAGCACCACCGCGCTGATCGCGGCGCCGCGCGCCTGCCCGAGCTTGAGCGCGGAATCCGGGTTGCGCGCCAGGAACACGCGTTCGATCGCGACTTCCTGAGGCCGCCACTGCTCGATCACCTCCGACAGGCCCAGCAGCAGTCGCTTGAGCCGCACGGAGAAATCGCCCTCGCCCAGCAGCACCAGCGCGGTATTGAACACGTGCGTCGCCCGCCCTGCCTCGTCGACGTCGATGATGCCGATGCCGGTGTGTCGGGAGCCGGGATCGATGCCGAGGATGCGGGTCATGCGGCGGGAATCGGGAGTCGGGAGTCGGGAATCGCAAAGGCGGTCGCACAAACGCATCGGGAACCGCCCTTCGACGATTCCCGACTCCCGACTCCCGATTCCCGCCAATCAGCCATACGCCTCGTCGGCCAGTTCGGCGTTCGAATAGACGTTCTGCACGTCGTCCATGTCCTCCAGCCAGCGCAGCAGCTTCACCACCTGCTGCGCGGTTTCGCCGTCGACGGTAATGTCGTTGTCGGCGCGCATGGTCACTTCGGCCAGTTCCGGGGCTAGGCCGGCGGACTCCATCGCCTGCTTCACTTCGGCGAAGGACTCGGGCGAGGTCAGCACGTCGATCGCACCGTCGTCGGGATAGACGACCACGTCATCGGCGCCGCCCTCGATCGCGGCGTCGGTGATCTTCTCCTCGTCCGCGCCCGGGCCGTACGACAGCACGCCCAGCTTCCTGAACATGAAGGCCACGGAGCCTTCGGTGCCGAGGTTGCCGCCGAACTTGCCGAAGGCGTGGCGCACGTCGGCCACGGTGCGCACGCGGTTGTCGGTCAGGCAGTCGACGATCACCGCGACGCCGCCGGGTGCGTAGCCCTCGTAGCGGATCTCCTCGTACTCGACGCCTTCCAGTTCGCCGGTCGCCTTCTTGATAGCGCGCTCGATCACGTCCTTGGACATGTTGACCGACAGGCCCTTGTCGATCGCCGCGCGCAGGCGCGGGTTGCCGCCGGGGTCACCGCCGCCGGCGCGGGCGGCGACGCCGATCTCGCGGATGATCTTGGTGAAGATCTTGCCGCGCTGCGCGTCGACGGCGTTCTTGCGTGCTTCGATGGAAGGACCGCGTCCCATGGATTGGCCAGTGCGTACGGGAAAGCGCGAATTATACGTTCGGCCGCGGCGGCGGATGTTCGAAGTGGCCGTCGCGCAGGAACGCCGCCGCCTGCCGCGCGGCCTCGGGCGACAGCACCAGCCCGCTGTGGCTCGATTCCACCAGGCAGTGGTCGCACAGGCCGGGCAGCCGGGTTTCCTCGAGGCCCACGGTGCCGTCCGAGGCCGTGTCCACCGCGGCCAGCAGCCGCCCCACCCCGCGCGGCACGTTGCCGGCCACCATCCCGACCTGCGCCGATCCGTCCCACTGCTCGAATCCGCGCAGCAGCAGCCCGGCGCTGCGGCCAAGCACCGGCGCCGACCAGCGATGCGCGCCGAGCGCGCGCGCCGTGCCGCTGCCGCGCAGCGGCGAACCGAGGCAGACCACGCGCCGCACCGCCAGGTCGGGCGCGCGGCGCAGCGCTTCCAGCGCCATCAGGCCGCCGAGGCTGTGGCCGACGATGTCGACCTCCGGCCCGCGCCGCAGCCGCTCGATCAGCGCCGGCAGCGCGCGCTCCGGCCCGCCGACCACGCTGGGATAGCCCCAGATCTCGGGCGCGAAGCTTTCCGCGCGCAGGCGCGCGGCCAGCGGCGCCAGCCACAGCTTCGCGTTCCAGATGCCGTGCAGGAGCAGGACCGGGCGCGCGTCGGGCGGCGTCGAGGTGTCGCGGGGGGAAGGCATGCGTCGATTGGGCCGTGTCATGGCCGCGATGCGCAAGCCCGGCGGGTCATTCGCGGTCGCGTTCCAACGACGTCGCGTCCCGCTGCGCCGCCGGTCGACGCAGGATGAACTCGAGGTCGCGGGTGGCACCGACCGGGAACAGGTACTCGCCGACGTGCTCGAACCCGTGGCGCGCGTAGAAGCGCTGCGCGCCGTGGTTCTCCGACCAGACCCCGACCCACAGGGTGCGCGGGCCGCCCTGCAGCAGCCAGTCCATCGCCGTCGCCATCATCCGGGCGCCGTGGCCGCCGCCCTGCTCGCCGCGCACCAGGTACAGGCGCTTGAGTTCGCCATCGCCCGGCGCGACGTCCGGGTGCGGCAAGCCGCAAGGGCCGGCGGCGGCGTGGCCGATGGCCTCGCCCCTTCGATCTTGCTCAGGGCAGGCGTCCCGTTCCAGCAGCCAGACCGCGTAGTCCGGATGCGACAGGATGGTGCGCTGCTTCTCCACCGCATAGGCGTCGCGCAGGAAGGCAGCGAGATCCCGCGGCGGGTACAGGTGGCCGAAGGTTTCGGTGAAGGTGCGAGCGGCGAGGGTCGAGAGGGTGTCGGCGTCTTCGACGGTCGCGCGGCGGAGGGTGAAGGACATGGGCAGTTGGTGGTTGGTGGTTGGTGGTTGGTGGCGGCGCAGTAGCAGTACGGACTACCAACTACCAACCACCAACCACGAACCCGGCTTCACCCTTCCTGGCGCACCTGGATATGCACTTCCGCCAGCTGCGCATCCGGGATCGGCGACGGCGCGCCGGTCATCAGGCACTGCGCACCCGTGGTCTTCGGGAAAGCGATCACGTCGCGGATCGAATCGGTGCCCGCCATCAGCGCCGCGATGCGGTCGATGCCGAAGGCGATGCCGCCGTGCGGCGGCGCGCCGTACTTCAGCGCGTCGAGCAGGAAGCCGAACTTCAGCTCGGCCTCCTCCTTGCCGATGCCCAGCAGTTCGAACACCGCGCTCTGCATCGAGGAGCGATGGATGCGGATCGAGCCGCCGCCGATCTCGTTGCCGTTGAGCACCATGTCGTAGCCGCGCGACACCGCGGTGGCCGCGTTCGCGCGCAGGTCGGCCTCGTCGTCGACCGCCGGCGCGGTGAACGGGTGGTGCAGGGCGACGTGCCGCTGCGCCTCCGCGTCCCATTCGAACATCGGGAAGTCGGTGACCCACAGCGGCCGCCAGCCCGCTTCCACCAGGTTGAAGTCCTTGCCCGCCTTCAGCCGCACCGCGCCCATGAAGTCACTGACGGTCGAATACTTGCCGGCGCCGAAGAACACGAGGTCGCCGTTGCCGACGCCGACTTGCGCCAGCAGCGCGGAGAACGCGGCTTCGTCGAAGAACTTCTGGATCGGCGAGGCGACCTCGCCGCCGTCGGCGACCTTGACGTAGGCCAGGCCCTTGGCGCCGTACCTGGCCGCGTGCGCGCCGTACTCGTCGATCTGCTTGCGCGACAGCGACGCGCCGCCGGGAATGCGCAGCGCGGCCACGCGGCTGCCTTCGGCATTCGCGGCATCGGCGAACACCTTGAATCCGCTGTCCTTCACCAGTTCGGCCACGTCCACCAGTTCCAGCGGGATGCGCAGGTCCGGCTTGTCGGAGCCGTAGCGGCGCATCGCTTCCGCATACGTCATGCGCGGGAACTCTGCTGCCAGTTCCACGTCGACGACCTCGCGGAACACGTCGCGGACCATCGCCTCGACCGTGTCCTGCACGTCGCGCTCGGACACCCACGCGAACTCCATGTCGAGCTGGGTGAACTCCAGCTGGCGGTCGGCGCGCAGCGCCTCGTCGCGGAAGCAGCGCGCGATCTGGTAGTAGCGGTCGAAGCCCGCCATCATCAGGATCTGCTTGAACAGCTGCGGCGACTGCGGCAGCGCGTAGAACTCGCCCGGGTGCATGCGCGCCGGCACCAGGAAGTCGCGCGCGCCCTCGGGCGTGGCCTTGGTCAGGATCGGGGTCTCGATGTCCTGGAAGCCGCGCGCGTCGAGCCAGTGGCGCAGCGCGCTCACCAGCTTCGTGCGCGTGCGCATGCGCCGCTGCATCTCCGGGTGGCGCAGGTCGAGGTAGCGGTACTTCAGCCGCGTGTCCTCGCCCGGGTTCTCGTGGTGGTGGAACGGCAGCGGTTCGGCCTTGTTCAGGACCTCGATCCTTTCCGCGACCACCTCCACCTGCCCGGTGCGCAGCTTCGGGTTGACCGAATGGCGCGCACGCACGGTGCCGGTGATGCGCAGGCAGTCCTCGTAGCCCACCTTCTCGGCCGCGGCCACGACCGCGGCGTTGCCGGCGGCCTCAGAGGGCTCGGCGACGACCTGGACGACGCCCTCGTGGTCGCGCAGGTCGATGAAGCAGACCCCGCCGAGGTTGCGGGCGACGTCGGCCCAGCCGCACAGGGTCACGGTCTGCCCGATCAACGTCTCGTCGATCAGGCCGCAGAAATGGGTACGCATGGAACGGGGACTCCGGGAAAGCGGGCCGGCGGGCCGGCAAACGTGCAAGTTTAAGGGGCTTGGGGGCGGGTGCGGAGGGGATGGCGGCGGGACTGGCGGGGACGCCCCCCACCCCCAGCCCTCCCCCGCAAGCGGAGGAGGGAGCAAGAACAGCTGCTTTCCGCCCCCTCCCCCGCTTGCGGGGGAGGGCTGGGGTGGGGGCCGGAACCCCGGGTTTCAGGAACGTCGACATCCCATTCAGCAAGATGACGGCACCGTGTCAGTCTGGCCCGATCCGGCCCGCCCGGGCATCGCGCCCGTTCCCGCCATCCGAGACCCGCGCCGCATGCCGACGATCCTGTTGCTGTCGCTGATCCTGCTGGCCTACCTGCTGGTGGCCTCCGAGAAACTCGCCTGGACCAAGGCCTCGCTGCTGTCGCTGCTGCTGCTGGCGCTCAGCGCCTGGTGGCTGGTCGATCGCCTCAGCGGCAACGGCATCGACGCGGCCACGCTGTACCACCTGCAGGCGGGCATGCAGGGCGCGGGGATCGGCGACTTCAGCGGCTACATCGCGCAGTTCGCCGGCCTGGTGCTGGTGTCGCTGCTGCCGCTGGTGCTGGTGCCCGTCCTGCGCGGGCGCCTGCAAGGTTTCCGCCGGCGCCACCCCGTGCCGGCGGTCACCACCACCTTCGTCGTTGCCTTCGTGGCCGCGATCCTCGCCAGCCCGCTGTACGTCGACGCCAAGCGCCTGCACCGGCAGCTGGCGCCGGCCGACGCCGAGGGCGTCGCCGCCGAGTACCGGCCGCCGGCGGGCGAGCTGGCGCGGCGCCGAAACATCGTCTGGATCTACGCCGAGAGCCTGGAGCGCACCTATCTCGACGAGACCGTCTTCCCGGGACTGATGCCCAACGTCGCGCGGCTCGCACAGGAAGGGCTCGACTTCCGCGACATCGGTTCGACCGAGGGCGCCAGCTGGACGATCGCGGGACTGGTCGCGTCGCAGTGCGGCGTGCCGCTCACCACCGCGCGCGGCGACGAGAACAGCCTGGGCCGGATGCGCGAGTTCCTGCCCGGCGCCCATTGCCTCGGCGACTACCTGCAGACGCAGGGCTACCGCAACGTGTTCCTCGGCGGCGCCGACGCCGGGTTCGCCGCCAAGGGCCGCTTCCTGGAGCGCCATGGCTTCGACGAGGTCCGCGATTTCGCCTACTACCGCGGCGCGGACATCGCCGCCCGGCACTTCTCCAACTGGGGCCTGCACGACGACGTCCTGCTCGACGACGCCTTCGACACCTTCATGACGCTCTCGGCCGCCGGCGCGCCATTCATGCTCAACGCGCTGACGATGGACACCCACCACCCGGCCGGGCACCTGCCCGTCGCCTGCCGCGACATGCGCTACGACAGCGCGCTCGGCGACATTGGCCTGCTGCACGCGCTCAAGTGCACCGACGTGCTGGTCTCGCGGCTGGTCGATCGCATCCGCGCCAGCCCCTACGCCGACGACACCCTGATCGTGCTCGCCTCCGACCACCTGGCGATGCCCAACCACCTCAGCCACGTGCTCGAAGGCATGCGCCGGGAGAACCTGCTGCTGTTCCTCGCCCCCGGCCTCGAACCGCAGCAGCTGACGGTCCCCGGCTCCACGCTCGACTCCGGCGCGACCCTGCTGTCGCTGCTCGACCCCGCCCAGGTCGCGCTCGGCTTCGGTCGTTCGCTGATCGCCCCGGAGGCCGCGGCCAGCGCCACCCGCGCAGCGCTGCGCGACGACGGTGCCGACTTCAGGCCCTACCTCGCCTACGCGCGCAACCTGTGGACCGGCGGCGACGTGCGCACCCTGCGCATCGACGGCGACCAGCTCAGGATCGGCCTGCAGCACGTCAAGCCGCCGGTGATGATCGAATACGACGAGGAATGGGGCCTGGGCTCGATCACGATGGAGGACGCCCCGCGCCAGTTCGGCATCGACGATCCAGCCAACGTGCGCGCCTACGTCGACCGCTGCCCCGCCTTCGACGAGGACGACCTGCGCGGCGAATGGTGCGCGCTGCTGGTCGACGGCCACGGCAACATGAAGCTGTTCGCCGACGCCGACCTGCAACAGGGCGTGCGCGTCGACACCCCGCTCGACGCCGCGACCGGCCCGCGGCCGCGGCCGCGACGCGCGATCACGCTCAACGAATCGGGGACCCTAGTCGCCGGCCAGTACCAGCTGCGGCTGCGCCCGCGCGCGCTGCCCAGCCACGGATTCTGGCTGGAGGCGGTGTCGTCCGACGGGCGCGTGGTGCATGCGCGCCAGTGGATCCGCCCCGGGGAAAGCGCGCAGGGGCGGTCGATCCGACTCCCGGTGGGGCTCGACGCCGAGGTCGAGGACCTCCAGATCCGCGCCTGGCTGGACTGGGCCGAATACATGGAGCTCGACAGCGTGGCGATGGTGCGCACGCGGATGCCTTCGCGGTCCTGAGCCGGGAACGGCCCGGTCTTTCGTTGACGCGGGTGTCCGCGTCCGTCGGCGCCCGGAGGGGGACGCCCGGCAGGGAGCTATCAGGTTGTCATTCCGAGCGTAGCAAGAAGCGCTTTGCAACTGCGAAGCCGAGGCTTTAACAATCGCTGGCCCCTCAAAGGGGCCTTTCCGCGATCGCAAGAGCAAAGGCCTTCGTCATCCCCGCGAAAGCGGGGATCCAGCGTCTTTGCGTAAAGCCAAATGGGTCCCCGCTTTCGCGGGGATGACGAACCAGTGTTGATCCGGTTGATCCGGCAGATTCTTGCTCCCCAACAACCGCGGTAAAGGTCAAACCAGGATGGGTCCCCCGGCAAAGCCGGGAGTTTCCCACAGGACCAATGACAGGCTGTTGGTTGAAGGACAGGCTGTTGGTTGAAGGACAGGCTGCTGGTTGAAGGACAGGCCGTCAGTTCAGGCGTCGGCCGCCTTCGGTGCCGGCGCCGGGGCTTCGGCCGGCTTTGCGGCAGGCTTGGCCGCCTCCGCGGACGATCCGCCGCCGGCTTTCGACTCGCCGCCCTTCGAAGCGCCCTCCCCGCCCTCGGCGAGGTTGCGCTTGCGGTCGCCGTCCTTCTTGAAGTCGGTCTCGTACCAGCCGCCGCCGGCGAGCCGGAACGCCGGCGCCGTCAGCTGGCGCTTCACGGACGCGGCGGCGCAGGACGGGCAGGTCTCCGGATCGGGATCCGACAGCTTCTGCAGCTTGTCGAAACTGTGGCCGCAGGCGGTGCATTCGAAGGCGTAGATCGGCATGGCGCGGAAGGGACGTCTGGACGGAAAGCCGGCCCCAGTGTGGGGCCTCGCTCCGCGGATTCAAGGGATCGATGCCGCCGCGGCGGGCGGCGGGCCTCAATGGCCCCAGGGCGTCGGCGGCAGTTCTACCGGCGCGGTGAGGTCGAACTCGACCTTGAACTCGCGGCCGCCCGGTCGCGTGAGTTCGTACAGGAAGCGCCGGCCCGGCTCGATCTCCATCGCCCAGGTGTTGCTGACCGAGGCGTTGAGCCCTTCCCGCTCGAACATCGCGACCGATTCGGCGTCGACCGGGAATTCCTGGCGCACGGCGGTGCCGGCACCGGCGGTATCGCCGCCATACATCGTCACCGCGTCGTCGCTGCCGTCCTCGTGGCGGTGGTCGTGCTTCAGGCGCAGGCCCGTCGCCGTGCGGGTGATGACCCAGGTGCGCGAATGGTCGTCGCCGACGTGGAACGGCACGCGCAGCTCCTTCGCCGGGTCGTCGCAGCCGCGCACGTGCATCACCAGGGACTTGCCCTCGAAGGCGTCGGGCTCGGGCGACTTCGGCTCGTTGGCGGTGATGCGGCCGGCGAACGCCTGCCCGCAGTGGCTTGCGAGCGCGGCGAGGAAGGCATCGGCGGGCGAATCCGCATCGGCGGCGGGCTCGAAACCTTCGGCCGCGGCATCGGCCTGCGCGGCGGCGTCGTTGCCCGCGCCGTCGCTGTCGTTGATGCGGATGCAGGCGGACAGGGCCACGGCCAGGGCGGCGAGGGAGAGCGTGCGCAGTGCTGTCTTCATGTCTGCACCGTAGCTGCGGCATGGTCTGGCCGCAAGTTCCTCTTTCCGTCATCCCGGCGAAAGCCGGGATCCATTGTGATCTTGCATTTCGGCGTCAACGGCAACAGCCAATGGATCCCGGCTTTCGCCGGGATGACGACAGGGAGCATCCGAAGAAGTCCGGGTTCGACGCGGAACCGTTCCCGCTCTCAGCCGTAGAGGGCAAGCAGCTCCGTCTCCGCCTCGTCGAGCTGCACGCGCAGCGCCGCCTGCCGCTGCCCGAGCTCGGCGAGCCTGTTGCCGTCCGAATAGGTGGCCGGATCCGCCAGCGCGGTTTCGATCCCCTCCAGCGCCTGCTCCAGCTCGGCCACGCGCGCCTCGGCCCTGCCGAGCTTGTGCGGGTTGGCCTTCGGCTGCGGCTTCGCCGGCTCCGCCGCGGGCGCCGCCGCCTTCGGCATCGCCGGCGCGCGCGCCTGTTCGCCCGCCGGACGCGAGCGCAGCCACGCCGCGTATTCGTCGAGGTCGCCATCGAACGGCGTCACCACGCCGCCGGACACGCGCCAGAAGCTGTCGCTGACCAGGCCGATGAGGTGGCGGTCGTGCGAGACCAGCACGATCGCGCCGTCGAAATCGCTCAGGGCCTCGGCGAGCGCCTCGCGCATGTCGAGGTCGAGGTGGTTGGTCGGTTCGTCGAGCAGCAGCACGTTCGGCTGCTTCCACGCGATCAGCGCCAGCGCCAGGCGCGCGCGTTCGCCGCCGGAGAATCCGTCGATGCTCTCGAACGCGCGGTCGCCGGGGAAATACCACTTGCCGAGGAAGTCGCGGAACGCCTGCGTCGGCATGTCCGGCGACAGGTCGCGCAGGTGGTCGATGGGCGAGGCGCCCGCACGCAGCGATTCCACGGTGTGCTGGGCGAAGTAGCCGATGCGCAGGTCGGGATGCGCGTAGCGCTCGCCGTCGACCAGCGGCAGTTCGCCCACCAGCGACTTCACCAGCGTCGACTTGCCCGCGCCATTGGGGCCGAGCAGGCCGATGCGGTCGCCCGCCTCGAGGCCGAAGCCGACACCGTGGAGCACAACGTGAGGCGGGCGACGGGATTCGGGATTCGGGATTCGGGATTGGACGGAGCGGGATCCCGGCCTTTCCGAATCCCCAATCCCCAATCCCGAATCCCGGGCAACTGCGGCATAGCCGCAGCTGCCGTCATTGATCCGCAGCAGCGCATGCGGCAGCCGCAATGGCGCCGGGAAATCGATGCGGAACTCGCGCTCGGCGCGCACCGCCTCGGTGCCGGCGAGCTTGGCCAGCCGCTTCATGCGGCTCTGCGCCTGCCGCGCCTTGCTGGCTTTGGCCTTGAAGCGGTCGATGAACTTCTGCAGGTGCGCGCGCTCGGCCTGCTCCTTGTCGTGCGCGATCTGCTGCTGGCGCAGGTGCTCGGCGCGCTGGCGCTCGAACGCGGTGTAGTCGCCGACGTACAGTTTCGCCTTGCCGTCGTTGAGGTGCAGGGTGTGCGTGGACACGCCGTCGAGGAACTCGCGGTCGTGCGAGATCAGCAGCAGGGTGCCTGGGTACTTGAGCAGCCACTGCTCCAGCCACAGCACCGCGTCGAGGTCGAGGTGGTTGGTGGGCTCGTCGAGCAGCAGCAGGTCGCTGGGCATCATCAGCGCGCGGGCGAGGTTCAGGCGCACGCGCCAGCCGCCGGAGAACGAGCTCACGGCGCGGCGATGCGTCTCGGCCGGGAATCCCAGGCCGTGCAGCAGCCGCCCGGCGCGCGCCTCGGCGTCGTAGCCGTTGAGCTCGGCCAGCCGCTGGTGCGCGGCGGCGACCGCCTCCCAGTCCTCGCGCGCATTGGCCTCCGCTTCGGCCCGGATGACCGCCGCGATCTCGGCGTCGCCGCCGAGCACGAAATCGATCGCCGCGTCCGGCAGCGAGGGCGTTTCCTGTGCCACGCTGGCGATGCGCACCCGGCCCGGCACGTCGATGTCGCCCTTGTCGGCCTCGACCTCGCCGCGGATCGCCGCGAACAGGCTGGACTTTCCGGTGCCGTTGCGGCCGACCACGCCGACCCGCCAGCCCGCGTGCAGGGCCAGGTCGACGTCGGACAGGAGGAGGCGCTCGCCGCGGCGGAGGGCGAAGTTGCGGAAGGCGATCATGGGGCGCGGATTCTACCGGACCGGCCCGTCCGGCCTCACAGTCGGCCGCTTATGCCTTTGAGGCATAAGAAGATGTTCACATTCCCTTTTGTTATTTGTTAGCCCGAGGTTAAGTTTGCGGGACCCCAACGCATTTCCATGCATCGCAAACAGGAATTCCCCCCATGATTCGCCACCCCCTCGCCGCCGCCGTACTGGCCGCCCTGGTCGCCCCGGCCGCCTTCGCCCAGTCCGCCACCGACGCCACCGACGAAGCGCCCGTCCGCGCCAGTTCCACCCTCGATACGGTCATCGTCACCGGTACCCGCGTCTCCGACCGCACCGTCGCCGAGTCGCAATCGCCGATCGACATCATCTCGCCCGAGGCCCTGCAGGCCACGGGCACGGTCGAACTGGCCACGGCACTGGCGCGCGCCCTGCCCTCGCTGAACTTCCCCCGCCCGGCCATCACCGACGGCACCAGCGGCGTGCGCCCGGCGCAGCTGCGCGGCCTGTCGCCCGACCAGGTGCTGGTGCTGGTCAACGGCAAGCGTCGCCACATCTCCGCGCTGGTCAACGTCAACGGCAGCATCGGCCGCGGCTCGTCGGCGGTGGACATCAACGCGATCCCGATCTCGGCGATCGCGCGCGTCGAGGTGCTGCGCGACGGCGCCTCGGCCCAGTACGGCTCCGACGCGATCGCCGGCGTGGTCAACATCGTGCTCAAGGGCGCGGAGACCGGCGGCAGCCTGATCGTCGACTTCGGCCAGTACTCGGCCGGCGACGGCAAGAGCGGCCAGTTCTCCGGCGATGCCGGCGTGGCCTACGGCAATGGCCGCGGCAGCCTGCACGTGGCCGGCCAGATCACCGACCAGGACTACACCGACCGCGCCCGCCCCTATCGCCCGGAGCCCTCGCAGGGCGTGACGCCCGCCCCGCACACCGGCAACAACCCGGGCCTGGGCGAGGTCGGCTTCATCTACGGCGATCCCGCGGTCCAGGCCGCGAGCGTGGCCGCGACGACCGAGTTCAGCTTCACCGACCACCTGACAGGCTACGCCAGCACCATCGCCAGCAACCGCGACATCACCTCGTTCGCGTTCTACCGTTCGCGCAACCACAGCGGCCAGGGCGACCTGATCTCGCAGTTCTACCCGGACGGATTCGTCCCGGAGATCAACCAGATCGCCAAGGACCGCTCCCTGGTCGCCGGCCTGAAGGGCTGGACCGAAAGCGGCTGGAACTGGGATCTGAGCTACAACTACGGCCGCAACGACCTCGAGTTCTACACCCAGAATTCAATCAACTACGCCCTCGGCACCGACAGTCCGCGGCGCTTCTACGACGGCACGCTGGAGTACACCCAGCACGTGGTCAACGCCGACGTCTCGCGCGCGCTCGACATCGGCCTGGCCTACCCGGCGACGCTGTCCTTCGGCGCCGAATACCGCGAGGAGGAGTGGAGCCAGTCCGCCGGCGAACCCGCCTCCTACGCCGGCAGCGGCGCGCAGGGCTTCGGCGGCTTCACCCCGGCCAATGCCGGCGAGTTCGACCGCAGCAGCTACTCGGTGTACGCCGGCCTCGAAGCCGACTTCAGCGACCGCTTCTCCGGCGGCGCCGCGGTGCGCTACGAGGACTACGACGATTTCGGCAGCGAGGTCTCGGGCAAGCTCTCGGGCCGCTTCGCGTTCAACGACGCGGTGGCGCTGCGCGGCACCGTCGCCACCGGCTTCCGCGCGCCGGCGCTCGGCCAGCAGTACTACCAGGCCGTCACCAGCAACATCATCAGCGGCGTGTTCTACGAATCCGGCACGTTCCGGACCACCAGCGCCGCCGCGCAGGCCCTTGGCGCGGACCCGCTGCAGGCCGAAACCTCGCTGTCCTACAGCCTTGGCCTCGTGCTGCAGCCCGTCGACCGGCTGTACGTGACGATCGATGCCTACCAGATCGACATCGACGACCGCATCGTGCTCTCGTCCAACCTGATCGCCAACGACGCCGTGACCGAACTGCTGGAGGGCCTGGGCATCACCAACGTCACCAGCGCGCGCTACTTCACCAACGCGGTGGACACGCGGACGCGCGGCATCGACATCGTCGGCAGCTACGCCATCCCGCTGGCCAACAGCACGCTCAACCTCACCGCCGGCCACAACTACAACAAGACCGAGATCACCCGCGTCGCCGCGAACCCGGAGGAACTCGAGGCCTTGGGCGTGGAGCTGGAGCGCATCGGCCGCGACGAGCAGGGCCGCATCGAGGAAGGCTACCCGCGCACCAAGACCGCGCTGAGCGCCGCATGGAACCTGCAGCACTGGGACTGGAGCCTCGGGGCCACGCGCTACGGCTCCTACACGAGCCTCCAGGCCAGCGCCGCCAACGCCAGCCGCGACCAGACCTTCGGCGCGAAGTGGCTGCTCGATGCCTCGGTCAGCTATCGGCCGGACGATCGCTGGACGCTCACGCTGGGCGGGGACAACATCCTCAACGAGTATCCGGACGAGAACATCTACCTCAATTCCACGACCGGGCAGTTCCCGTACAACAGCCAGTCGCCGTTCGGCTTCAACGGCGCCTACGTCTACGGGCGCATCGGCTACAGGTGGTAGGCCGATCGCGGCGCGGCACCACCTGCCCCGACGCGTGAATCGAATCCCCGGCGACGTGCCGGGGCTTCTTCCTGTTCCCGGCGCCGCCTCCCGTTTGCGGGGGCGGCCGGCGATGTCTTCGGCAGCCCATGGCGGGAAGCAATGCGAGCGGACACCACGCGCGAGACCACCCGCACGCGCATCATCAAGCGAGATGGCCGTGTCGGCCGCCGCCGACCGGACGCATCCACGCGTCGATTTGATCGATCCCGCCGCATCCGCCAAACTGCTTTTCCAGCAGCAGGACCGCCGCAGCCTCGATGCATCATGACACCGACCTGATCAACATCGTCGCAGTCGGCCTTGCCGTTGCCTTCGTGCTCGGCGCGCTGGCCAACCGGCTGCGCATGTCTCCCCTGGTCGGATACCTGGTCGCCGGCATCATCGTCGGCCCCTTCACCCCCGGCTTCGTCGCCGACCAGGAGCTGGCCAACCAGCTCGCCGAGCTCGGCGTGATGCTGCTGATGTTCGGCGTCGGCCTGCACTTCTCGCTCAAGGACCTGATGGAGGTCAAGGCGATCGCGATCCCGGGCGCGGTCGCGCAGATCAGCGTCGCCACCGTGCTCGGCTGGGGGCTGTCGGCGGTGCTCGGCTGGCCGACCCTGCACGGCATCATCTTCGGCTTCTCGCTGGCCACCGCCAGCACCGTGGTGCTGCTGCGGGCGATGGAGGAGCGGCGGCTGCTGGAGACCACGCGCGGCAAGATCGCGGTCGGCTGGCTGATCGTCGAGGACCTGGCCTGCGTGCTCGCGCTGGTGATGATGCCGGTGATGGCCGATGTCTTCATCGGCGCCGAGGGCGCCGAGGCGCCGACCTTCGGTTCGATCATGACCACGGTCATGTGGACGATGCTCAAGGTCGCCGCGTTCGTGACGGTGATGCTGGTCGTCGGCCGGCGTGCGATCCCCTGGGTGCTCGAGCGCATCGCCGGCACCGGCTCGCGCGAACTGTTCACCCTGTCGGTGCTGGCGATCGCGCTCGGCATCGCCTTCGGCTCGGCCCTGCTGTTCGGCGTGTCGTTCGCGCTAGGCGCGTTCTTCGCCGGCATGCTGCTCAACGAGTCCGAACTCAGCCACAAGGCCGCGAACGATTCGCTGCCTCTGCGCGACGCCTTCGCGGTGCTGTTCTTCGTCTCGGTCGGCATGCTGTTCGACCCGCTGATCCTGGTCCAGCGCCCGCTGGAAGTGCTGGCGACCGCCTTCATCATCATCTTCGGCAAGTCGGCCGCGGCCTATTTCATCGTCCGCGCCTTCGGCCATCCCAACACGACCGCGCTGACCATCTCTGCCAGCCTCGCGCAGATCGGCGAGTTCGCCTTCATCATCGCCGGGCTCGGCGTCTCGCTGGGGATGCTGTCGGGCGACGAGCAGGCGCTGGTGCTGGCCGGCGCGCTGATCTCGATCATGCTCAACCCGATGATCTTCCGGCTGCTCGACAGCCGGCTGGCGAAGCAGAAGGCCATCGCCGATGCCGCGGCCGCAGCCGCGGCGCCGGTCGAGCCGGTGGAGGACGTGATCGACCGCCCGGCGCTCGACGTCGACGACCACACCATCGTCGTCGGCTACGGCCGCGTCGGCCGGCAGCTGGCGCTGCTGCTGAAGGACCGTGGCGTGCCCGTGGTCGTGGTGGAAGAGGAAAGCGACCTGGTGCACAAGGCGCGCGAGGAAGGCCTGCTGGCGGTGCGCGGCAACGTCGCCTCCGAGGCGGTGATGCACGAGGCGCTGCCCGAGCGTGCCAAGCTGGCGGTGTTCGCGATCCCGCGCGCGCTCGAGGCCGGCGAGACCATCGAGCGGATGAAGGCGGTCAACCCGATGCTGACCGTGCTCGCGCGCGCGCACAGCGAACGCGAGGTGAAGCACCTGCTGGAGCACGGCGCCGACGGCGCGGTGCTGGCCGAGCGCGAACTCGCCTTCTCGCTGGCCGAGATGGTGATGTCCACCCCACCCTACCGGCCCGTGCGCAAGCCCGCGGGCGACGACGCCGCGCCGCCGAGCGACCCCGCGCCCGCGGCGGCCTGAGCGCACGGCCGGCGCGGGCATGCGCATCGCCTTCCTCACCGGTGCCGGCATGTCGGCCGAGAGCGGGATCCCGACCTTCCGCGACGCGCTGACCGGGCTGTGGGCGCAGTACGACGCGGAACAGCTCGCCACGCCTTCGGCGTTCCGGCGCGATCCGGCGCTGTGCTGGGGCTGGTACCGCTGGCGCGCGGCGCTGGTGCGGCGCGCGCAGCCCAACCCCGGCCACCTCGGCATCGCGGGACTCGCGCGGCGCGGACACGCCGTGGACGTGGTCACGCAGAACGTCGACGACCTGCACGAACGCGCCGGCTCGCGCGACGTGGTGCACCTGCACGGGAGCCTGTTCGCCTCGCGCTGCCTGGACTGCGGCGCGACGCGGGAGCCGGACCCGATCCTCGACAGCCTCGATGCACGGGACGAGGGCCGGCGCGAACCGCCACCCGTCTGCGGCGCCTGCGGCGGGCCGTTCCGCCCCGGCGTGGTCTGGTTCGGCGAAGCATTGCCCGAGTCGGCGTGGAACCGTGCCGTGCATGCAGTGGACGGCTGCGAATTGCTGGTGGTCGTCGGCACCTCGGGGCTGGTGCAGCCGGCCGCGTCGCTGCCCTCGCTCGCACGCACCCGCGGCGTGCGCGTGATCGAGATCAATCCTGTCGAGAGCGGCATCTCGGCGTTCGCGGACGAGCATCTGCGGATGCCGGCGGGGGCTGGCGTGCAAGTGCTGCTCGAGCGGTTCGGTTGATGGCGTGACATGGACTCCGCGGGTCGCGGCTGGAGCCGCTCCTGCATGCGCCCGCTTCTCCTGTAGGAGCGCCTTCAGGCGCGACCCTGCATCCGCGTGTCGCGGCTGAAGCCGCTCCTACAGGTCGGCTTCGTTTGCGTGGCCCGCCAGCGGCACGAAGACGTCGGCGCGCAGCAGCGCTTCGGGCACCGTCTCCGGATCGTCCAGGAACGCGTAGTGGATCGGTGCATCGCGCAGCGCGCGACCGCTGTCCGGCCACCACTCGGCCAGCACGCGATCGACGAGATCCTCCAGTCCCTCGTAGGCGCCGACGTGGCGCACGCGCGCATGGTCGCCGCCGCCCAGGGTGATTCGGCGCAGCGGCGCCGGTGGTTCGGCGTCCGACGACAGGCGGATCGCACAGTCGAACTCGAACTCGTCGGGCGGCACGTCGCGATGGTCGCCGAGCGGCACGCCGTGCAGGCCGACGATCGCTTCCACCGCGCCGGCTTCGGTCGCCCAGCCGAACAGTTCGCCGAACGCGGCGTCGAGATCGGCGAAGGCGCCGCGGTTGCGCAGGGCGACGACCTCGAACGGGTCCACCGACACCACTTCGACCTGCAGCGGCACGGGCTCGTCGGAGCGCGCGGGCATACCCAGCGCGGCCACGGCTGCAGCGATCCGGCGCGGTTGACCGCGCAGTTCGCCCGGGCTCGCGTCGAAGGCCTCGCGGAAGGCGCGCGCAAACGCCTGCGGTGTCTCGTATCCGGCGATGCCCGCGGCCTCGCCGATCGTGACATCCGGATCGCCCAGCAGGTGCAGCGCGCGCAGCAGGCGCAGGCGCGCCACGGTGCGGCCGAGGGTCTCGCCGGTCAGGGCGCGCCAGACGCGGTGGAAGTGGAACGGCGAGAGATGGGCGATCCCCGCCAGTTCGGCGAGGTCGGGCAGCGGTCCGCCGCGTTCCAGCGCGCGCTGCAGGTGGGTGACCACTGCGTCGATGCGGCGGGCGTAGGCGTTGCGGGTAGTGGGCTTCATCGGTGCTCCGGGCGATGGGACGGGAATCTCGCGGTGCGGCTTCGTTTGGCCCCTACCCCAGCCAAACGAAACGGGGCATGCAAAAAAGCATGCCCCACTCCAGCATCGCCCGCGTTTCCGATCTTGCGCAGTTCCCGCGCCGGATCAGCCCGTAGCGAAGACCAGGCGCCCACCTTCGGCGTCGACCCTCACCGTGTCGCCGTTGCCGAACTCTCCGGACAGGATCATCGAAGCCAGCGGGTTCTCCAGCTGCTGCTGGATCGCGCGCTTGAGCGGACGCGCGCCGTACACCGGGTCGAAGCCGACGTTGCCGAGCAGGTCGAAGGCCTTGTCGGACACCTCGATGCGGATGCCGCGCTCGGCCAGCCGCGCCGTGAGCCCGCGCAGCTGGATGCGCGCGATCGACTTGATCTGCGCCTTGTCCAGCGGATGGAACACGACGATGTCGTCGAGCCGGTTGATGAACTCCGGGCGGAAATGCGCCTGCACCACGCCCATCACCGCCGCCTTCATCTGCGTGTAGGCCTCGGCCGAGTCGTCGGTCGCCATCTCCTGGATCATCTGCGAACCCAGGTTGGAGGTCATCACGATCACCGCATTGCGGAAATCGACCGTGCGCCCCTGGCCGTCGGTCAGGCGGCCGTCGTCGAGCACCTGCAGCAGGATGTTGAACACGTCCGGATGCGCCTTCTCGACCTCGTCGAGCAGGATCACGCTGTACGGGCGACGCCGCACCGCCTCGGTCAGGTAGCCGCCCTCCTCGTAGCCGACGTAGCCCGGGGGCGCGCCGACCAGGCGGCTCACGGAATGCTTCTCCATGAACTCGCTCATGTCGATGCGCACCATCGCATCACTGCTGTCGAACAGGAATTCGGCCAGCGCCTTGCACAGCTCGGTCTTGCCCACGCCGGTCGGGCCGAGGAACAGGAACGAACCGCTCGGGCGGTTGGGATCGCTCAGGCCCGCGCGCGAGCGGCGCACGGCGTCGGAGACGACCTTGATCGCTTCGTCCTGGCCGACCACGCGCGCATGCAGCGCGTCTTCCATCTTCAGCAGCTTGTCGCGCTCGCCTTCGAGCATCTTGCTGACCGGGATGCCGGTCCAGCGCGCGACGACCTCGGCGATCTCCTCGTCGGTCACCTTGTCCTGCAGCAGCCTGAAGCCGGTGGTTTCGGCTTCCTGCGCGGCCTTGAGCTGCTTCTCCAGCTCCGGCAGGCGGCCGTACTGGATCTCGCTCATCTTGGCGTAGTCCTGCGCGCGCTGCGCGGCCTCGAGCTGCTGCTTGGCCTGCTCGATCTGCTCCTTGACCTTGGTCGCGCCCTGCACCATGGCCTTCTCGGCCTTCCAGATTTCCTCGAGGTCGTTGTACTCGCGCTCCAGCGTCGCGATCTCGGCCTCGAGGTCGGCCAGGCGCTGCTTCGAGGCCTCGTCCTTCTCCTTCTTCAGCGCCTCGCGCTGGATCTTGAGCTGGATCAGGCGGCGCTCCTTGCGGTCGAGCTCCTCCGGCTTGGAGTCAATCTCCATGCGGATGCGCGAGGCGGCCTCGTCCATCAGGTCGATGGCCTTGTCCGGCAGCTGGCGGTCGGCGATGTAGCGGTGCGAGAGCGTGGCCGCGGCGACGATCGCCGGGTCGGTGATCTCGACGCCATGGTGCACGGCATAGCGCTCCTTCAGTCCGCGCAGGATGGCGATGGTGTCCTCCACGCTGGGCTCGCCCACGAACACCTTCTGGAAGCGCCGTTCCAGCGCGGCGTCCTTCTCCACGTACTTGCGGTACTCGTCGAGCGTGGTCGCGCCGATGCAGTGCAGCTCGCCGCGCGCCAGCGCCGGCTTGAGCATGTTGCCCGCGTCCATCGCGCCCTCGGCCTTGCCGGCGCCGACCATGGTGTGCAGTTCGTCGATGAACAGGATGATCTGGCCTTCGTTTTTGGCCAGATCGCCCAGCACCGCCTTGAGCCGCTCCTCGAACTCGCCGCGGAACTTGGCGCCGGCGATCAGCGCGCCCATGTCGAGGCTGAGTACGCGCTTGCCGCGCAGGCCCTCGGGCACCTCGTTGTTGATGATGCGCTGCGCGAGGCCCTCCACGATCGCGGTCTTGCCCACGCCGGGCTCGCCGATCAGCACCGGGTTGTTCTTGGTCCGGCGCTGCAGCACCTGGATGGTGCGGCGGATCTCCTCGTCGCGGCCGATCACCGGGTCGAGCTTGCCGGACTCGGCGCGCGCGGTCAGGTCGATGGTGTACTTCTCCAGCGCCTGGCGGGATTCCTCCGCGTTCTCGTCCTGCACGCTCTCGCCACCGCGCACCGCGTCGATGGCCGCCTCCAGTCGTTGCTTCGTCGCGCCGGCGGCCTTGAGCGCCTTGCCGGCCTCGCCGCCGTCGTCCAGCGCCGCCAGCAGGAACAGCTCGCTGGCGATGAAGGCGTCGCCGCGCTGCTGCGCCAGCTTGTCGGTGACGTTGAGCAGGCGGCCGAGGTCGTTGCCGACCGACAGCTGCCCGGCCTGCCCGGTCACCTTGGGCAGCCTGTCCAGCGCCTCGCCCAGCCGCTCGCGCAGCACGGGCACGTTGACGCCGGCCTGCGCCAGCAGCGGGCGGGTGCCGCCGCCGGACTGGTCCAGCAGGGCCACCAGCAGGTGCGCCGGTTCGATCATGTTGTGGTCGCGGCCCACGGCCAGCGACTGCGCGTCGGCCAGCGCCTGCTGGAAACGCGAGGTGAGCTTGTCCATCCGCATGGGGAATCGCCTCGAAAGGGGTGGCCGGACGGGCCGGCAATATCCTTCAGATGCGGGTGATGGGCGCGGATGCAAGGTCGCGCTTGCCCCTACCCCAACCCTCCCCCGCAGGCGGGGAGGGTTGGGGTAGGGGCCCGCCCGATCGCAGGATTCAACCCGGCTCCAGCCACCCCTCGTAGCGGATCACCTCGCCCACCAAGGGCAGCGCCGCCTGCACCTCGAACCGGTACCGCCCCTCCCCCGCGAATTCGCGGCACCGCACCCCGGAGAACAGCGAAGCCGGCAGCGGCAGCACGCCGAACAGCCGCACCCGGGCGACGTTCCACCAGATCGCGCCGCCGTTGACGTGCAGGACGAAGCGGAACTGCAGCGGCCCCATGCGCCCGCACAGCAGCCCGTCGCGCACGCGCAGCCGCGAGGTCATCGGCGCGCCGCCGAAATCGCGCTTCCAGGTTTCGTTTTTCGCGTCGGCGATGAACTCCACGGTGGTGGCGACGTCCTCCGCGCTGCGCGGCAGTCCCGCGATCGCCGCGCAGGCGCGCGCCAGCGGATTGCGTCCGCGTGCGATGGTCGCGCGCCCCGCGTAGCGGGCACGGCCGCGCACGGCGTGCAGCGTGCGCAAACTGTCGGGCAGGGTGAAGAACGGCGCGCCAAGCAACTGCTGGAACAACGTCGGCTGCATGCATGTTTGCGTCGGGACCGGGGCGCAAAGCATATCCGTACCAGGCGAGGACGGATATGTCGGGGTGCCGATCCGCTCCCTCCCCCTTGTCATTTCGACCGAAGGGAGAAATCCCTGCCCGTCCCGAGAGAGATTTCTCCCTTCGGTCGAAATGACAGGTGAGAAGGGGGCGACCTAACGCGATTTCTGCAACGACAGCCCGCCGAGCAACAGCGCCAGCGCGGCATACGCCCCCGCGAACTGCCATGCGACCACCTGGCGCAGTCCCTCGAGCGCCCACGGCAGGTAGACGCCGCCGCGCGGATCGACCGAATGGATCACGCCGAACAGCGTCAGCGCGCCCGCCAGCAGCAGCACCAGCGCCGCCGCGCGCAGCCGCCCTTCGATCATCGCCACCAGCGCGGTCGCCCACAGCATCGCGGTCATGATGAAGCCGTTGCCGAGGGTCGTGATCGTGGCCAGTTCCGGCAATCCGTGGCTGCCGGTGTCCGCGTACAGCGCCGCGTAGTGCTCCGGCGCGATCCACGCCGGGTTGCCGAGCTTGATCACCAGCAGGTAGGCCAGCGACGGCAGGAACGCCAGCACCACCGCCGGCGCGTGCTGCTCCGGCGTGCTGCGGAACGCCTGCACGGTGATGCCGATGCCGACGTAGACGATGATCGGCGCCAGCACCGCCAGCGGCAGCCACTGCACCAGCCCGGCGACGAGGCCGAGCACGCCGCCGATGCCGACGAACAGGCCGGCCAGCAGCGTGTAGCCGCTGCGCGCGCCCATCTGCTTGTAGGCCGGCTGGCCGATGTAGGGCGTGGTCTGCGCCACGCCGCCGCACACGCCCGCCGCCAGCGTCGCCAGCGCCTCGACCAGCAGCACGTCGCGCGTGCGGTAGTCGTCGCCCGCCGCGCGCGCGCTTTCGCTGACGTTGATGCCGCCGACCACCATCAGCAGGCCGAACGGCAGCAGCAGCGGCAGGTACGGCATCGTGTGCGGCAGGCCTTCGAGGAAGCCGAGGTTTGGCCACGGCGGCACGAATGCCAGCGGCACCGGGGCGGGTACCGCGAAACCGGGCGTCCCCAGCCCCGCCAGCCCCAGTCCGTAGTACAGCGCGGTGCCGATCAAGAACGCGAACAGCACGCCGGGCACGCGCACCGGCAGGCGCCCCTTCGCGACCAGCACGTACAGCAGCAGCCCCAGCGTCACCAGGCCGACCACCGGGTTGCGCAGCGTCTCGACCAGCGGCAGGAAGCCCAGCAGCGCCAGCGCGGCGCCGCCGATCGAGCCGAGCAGCGCGGCGCGCGGCAGGGTGCGCGTGATCCAGTCGCCGGCGAAGGACAGCACCGTCTTCAGCACGCCCATCACCACCAGCGAGGCCATGCCGAGCTGCCAGGTGGCGATCGCGGCGGCGCGCTCGTCGAGGCCGTCGGCCTTGAACGCAAGGAAGGCCGGGCCGAGCACCAGCAGCGCCATGCCGATGCTGGTCGGCGCGTCGAGGCCGAGCGGCATCGCGGTCACGTCGTCGCGACCGGTGCGCGCGGCGAGCCGTCGCGCCATCCACGTGTAGGCGAGGTTGCCCAGCAGCACGCCCAGCGCCGTGCCGGGGAACATGCGCGTGAACACGATGTCGGCCGGGACCCCGAAGATGCCGACCAGCGCCATCGCGATGAAGCCCAGGATCGACAGGTTGTCGACGACCAGGCCGAAGAAGCCGTTGATGTCGCCGGGAACGATCCAGCGCGGCGTGCCGTTCGGGGGTTGGGTCATGCCTCGGGGTTCCTCGAAAAGATGTGCTCGCCACGACGCAAAACCCCTCCCCCGCTTCGCAGGGGAGGAAGCTCGGAACGCATTTCGCCGGATCGAGCGGCGACTCAGAACCGTGCGGTGAACTCGGCGCCGATCGTACGCGGCTCGTTGAGGAAGCCGGTCAGGTTGTTGAAATCGATGCCGCCAACGATCCGCGTCGTGTCGGTGATGTTGCGCCCGAACGCCGCCACCTCGTAGTCGCCGCCGTTCCAGTTGTAGCCGACGCGCAGTCCGCCCTCCAGCGAGGACTTGCCGCGGAACTCGACCGATTCGTACAGGAAGAAGTTGACCTCGCTGCGGTACGCCCAGTCGGTGAACACGAAGAACTCGCCGCCCTCGCCCACCGGTACGCCCCAGCGCGCGGTCAGGTTGTGCACCCATTCCGGCGCCTGCGGCAGCGGGTTGCCGTCGATCAGGTACAGCCCGGTCGGATCCCCGGTTTCCGGATCGAGCACGGCCGGATCGGTGACCGTGCAGCCGCCGCCGCAGCCGGGCACGGCGAGCGCGCGATCCTTGATCTGCGTGTCGTTGTAGCTGCTGCCCAGCGTCACCAGCAGGCTGTCGGTGAGATAGGCCTCCAGGTCCAGTTCGAAGCCCTGGCCCCGGCTCTTGTCCGCGTTGAGCAGGGTGGCGATGTTGCTGCCGCCGCCGACCGCGATGATCTGCTGGTTGTCGACGTCGTAGCGGAACACGTTGAAGCCCAGGCGCGCGCGCCGGTCCCACAGGTCGGCCTTGATGCCGACCTCGAACGACACGACCTCCTCGGAATCGGCCGTCGACACGCCGCCGTTCGGCGCATCCGGCGGCGCGAAGGCGAGCCGCCCCTGGATCGACGGCGCGCGGAAGCCCTTGGCCACGCGCGCGTACAGGTTCACGTCGTCGTTCAGCGCGAACACGCCGCTCAGGTCCCAGCTGACGTCGCTGGCGTCGGTCTCGACCCGGTACGGCCCGCCGACCGGCGCGCCGAACGGCACCTCCTGGATCACGCTGGCCGAGAAGTCCTTCTTGTCCTCGGTGTAGCGCAGTCCGCCGCGCAGCTTGAACCTCTCGGTGACGTCGTAGTCGCCCGAGGCGAACACCGCCCAGGCCTTGTTGCGCTGGGTCTGCACGGCGAGGCCGGTCTGCGGGTTGCCGGGCGTGAGCGAGTCGTAGTTGAAGCTGTCGATCGAGATGTCCTCGTCGAACCAGAACACGCCGGCCTGCCACTCGAAGGCGCCGCCGTAGTCCGATTCGATGCGGAATTCCTGCGTGATCTGGCGATGGTCCGGCAGGCCGTCTGCGGACTCGGCGGCGAACGGGATGAACCCCGGGCCGTAGTTGCCCTCGCCGAGGAACGCCGCGCCATAGCCGCCGTCGATGTCGCCGCGGTTGAGCGACTCGGCAGTCTCGTAGCCGGTGATCGAATGCAGGCTGTGCTCGCCGAGGTCCCAGCGCAGGCGCGCGCTGCCGCCCCAGGTGTCCAGTTCGGAGAAGTTGACGCCGTCCACCGACACCCGGTCGCGGTCGAATCCCGGCACCAGGTCGTTGCTGCCCGGCTGGATGATGTTGGCGCGGAACAGCCGCGCGGTGCCGTTGAGGTGGCGCTTGTGCAGGTTGAACAGGCCCTCGAAGGCCTCGCCCTCGTACAGGAACTGCACGCGCGCGGCGGATTCGTCGTAGCCCTCGAAACCGTCGTTCGGTGCGCCGGCCAGGGTGTTGTCGACCGAGTCCTCGCGCCGCTGGTACAGCGCCGACACGCGCGCCGACCAGCGATCGGTCAGCGGCGCGCCGTAGGCGCTTTCCACGTTCCACATGCCGTCGCTGCCGGCCGCGACGCGCGCGTAGCCGTTCGCGTCCTGCGACGGCTTGGCCGACTCGAACTTGACCACGCCCGCGGGCGTATTGCGGCCGAACAGCGTGCCCTGCGGCCCGCGCAGCACCTCGATGCGCTCCAGGTCGAACACCGGGAAACCCTTCAGAAGCGGGCTTTCCTGCACCACCTCGTCGTACAGCAGCGAGACCGGCTGCGAGGCGTTGAGGTCGAAGTCGGTGTTGCCGAGCCCGCGGACATAGAAGCGCGGGAACGCGCGCCCGTAGGAGGATTCGATGTTGAGGCTGGGCACGCGGCCGGACAGGAAGCGCACGTCGCCGCCGCCCGAGGCGAGCACGTCGAGCTTCTCGCTCGACAGCGTGCTGATCGAGACCGGCACGTCCTGGATGTTCTCCACGCGCCGCTGCGCGGTGACCTCAAGCCTGTCGAGCGTGACCGCGGGATCGCCCGCGGCGGGCGCGGCCTCCTGCGCGAGCGCCGCGGTGGACAGGGCGAGCGCGGCGGCGAGCGCCGAGACGCGCAGGGTGCGGGAGGGGCGAGGCGTGGCCTTCGTCATGACGGGGGTCCTGGCTGTGTTGGGGGAAACGACACCGGATTATTGCGCCGGCGACCCGATGTTTGCACTCATCGTGCCTGTTGAGACTGCCGTCTCGACCTGGAACCTGCTCGCGATCTCCGAATCGAGCGTCATCCCGGCGAACGCCGGCATCCATTCTGATCTTGATTTTCGCTCTGCATGGCAAGTCACGAAGACCAACTGCAAGTTGGATCCCGGCGTTCGCCGGGATGGCGTCTTCAGTGTTGTCTGCCCAGTACGAGGATCGTGAGCGGGCTCTCAGAACGACACTTCCACTGCCTGCCGCGACCACAGCACCGACTGGTGCCCGGTGGCCTGCTTCCACGCCAGCCGGATCGCCTCGATGTCGGCGCTGCGCTGCGGCGTGTCCTCGTGCAGGATCACCAGCACCTTCGAATCCAGGCGCCCGGGTTCGGCATTGCCGCGGAACAGCCACTGGCCGTAGGCATCGAACACGGTCAGGCCGTCAGGGAAGCGGGCGGTGACCTCGCGGTCGAGGAAATCGCGCCAGCGCGCCTCGTCGATGCGCCCGGGATCGGCTGCGTCGCCATCGCGGCCCACGCCGAAGTAGAGCTCGCTGCGCACCCAGCCAGACGCCTGCGCCGGCCGCGCGGCATCTCCGTGCAGCGCGGCCGTCGCGGCGGGCGCTATCGCGCGTTCGGCACCGGGGCTGGCGCAGCCCGCAAGCACGAGGAGCGCCGCGGCGAGCGCCGCGCGCACGGGTGGAGAACGATGCATTGGCATGCGGCAAATCTTGATCGAAAGCGCCATGTCGCGAAATAACCTTTGGCGATAAGTAGATGGAAACCTCGCATGGCGCGCAATGCGCCATGCCGGCCCGTGGACGATAACTTATCGATCCAGCCCGCATTCGTTGGAGCGGCTTCAGCCGCGACCGGGCGTTCGACGGAAGCGGGCATAGCGATCTCGCCTGAGGGTGCTCCTACAGATTTGCTGACTGCGAAGCCGCACGCCGTCGCCGGCCAGCGCTTCCCCACCTGCCGTACCGCCACTTCCAAGGATTCTCCATGCACCACCCCACCCTCTCACCGCTGGCCGGCGCGCTCCTGTTGGCGCTCTCCGCCCCCGCCCTGTCGCAAACCGCGTCCGGCGAAACCGGAGCGCAGGCCTCGACCCTCGACACCGTGATCGTCACCGGCACCCGTGCGCGCGACCGCACCGTGCTCGAATCGACCGTGCCGGTGGACGTGCTCACCGCCGAGGACATCCGCAAGGCCGGCGTCCTGAACGGCGAACTCGGCAGCGCGCTGCAGGCCCTGCTGCCCTCGCTGAACTTCCCGCGCCAGTCCAACTCCGGCGGCGGCGACCACGTGCGCCCGGCGCAGATCCGCGGCCTCGCGCCCGACCAGGTGCTGGTGCTGGTCAACGGCAAGCGCCGCCACACCACCGCGCTGGTCACCACCAGTTCCAAGATCGGGCGCGGTACCACGCCGGTCGACTTCAACGCCATCCCGGTCAGCGCGGTCAAGCGCATCGAAGTGCTGCGCGACGGCGCCGGCGCGCAGTACGGCTCCGACGCGGTCGCGGGCGTGGTCAACGTGATCCTCGAGGACGCGGCCGAGGGCGGCGCGTTCGAGGCCTCGTTCGGCCTGCACCACACCGACGTCGAGCCGATCGGACAGACGCTCACCGACGGCCACACCGGCTTCTTCAGCGCCCATGTCGGCAGCGGCGTCGGCGACGACGGTTTCTTCCGCGTCGGCATCGAACTCAAGAACCGCGAGGCCACCAACCGCGCCGGCTTCGACCAGGTCCCGCCCTGGGACCAGACCCCGATCAACCTCGGCGTGCAGGGCCAGCGCAACTACCATCTCGGCGACGGACAATCGCGCGACATCACCGCCTGGATCAACGCCGAACTGGCGGCCGGCGACAGCGGCAGGTTCTACGTCTTCGGCACCTGGAACCAGCGCGATACCGAAGGCGCGAACTGGTTCCGCTATCCCGATCCGGATTCCGATGGCGGTGCGGCCAACTGGCCCGAGGTGTATCCGGGCGGCTTCCGCCCGGTCTCGGTCGGCGAGAACCTCGACGTCGCCCTCGTCGGCGGCCTGCGCGGCCAGTGGGGCGACTGGGACTACGACCTCAGCCTCAACCACGGCGCCAACGCCTTCACCTACCGCCTGCGCGATTCGATCAACGCCTCGCTCGGGCCGGGCAGCCCGACGCGCTTCAAGGTCGGCGACTACGAATACGCGCAGACGCTGGCCAACCTCGACCTGAGCCGCGCCTTCGACCGCGGCGACAACCTCCACACCTTCGCCGCCGGCGCGGAGTTCCGCGCCGAGCGCTACGAAACCGGCGCCGGCGATCCGGCCAGCTACGCCGCCGGGCCGTACACCGACCGCGCCGTCGGCGCGCAGGCGGCAGGCGGCCTCACGCCGCAGGACGCGGCCGACCTCGACCGCGAGGTCGCCAGCGCCTACGCCAGCCTGTCCAGCCGCTTCGGCGGGAAGCTCAGCACCGACCTTGCGCTGCGCTACGAGCACTACAGCGACTTCGGCGGCGAACTGACCGGCAAGCTGGCCGCGCGCTACGAGTTCGCGCCCGCGTTCGCGCTGCGCGGCTCGCTGTCGAACAACTTCCGCGCGCCGTCGCTGGCCCAGGTCGGCTTCGAATCCACCAGCACCGGCTACAACTCCGCCGGACAGCTGGTGCAGGGCCGCCTGCTGTCGGTCAACAACCCGATCGCGCGCGGACTCGGCGCGACCGACCTCGATCCCGAAAAATCGATCAATGCCAGCCTCGGCTTCACCAGCCGGATCGGCGCGCACTTCGACCTGTCGCTGGACGTGTTCCACATCCAGATCGACGACCGCATCGCGCTGTCGGAGTCGATCACCGGCGACGCGCTGACCGGGTTCATCGAAGACGAGTTCGGCGTGCCCGGCGTGCAGAGCGTCAGCTTCTTCGTCAACGCCGCCGACACCCGCACCCGCGGCGCGGAGCTGGTGGCGAACTGGCGCGACCAGCTCGCCGGCGGCGACCTGCTGCTGAGCGGCGCCTACAGCTACGCCAAGACGGAGCTGCGCAACGTCGTCGCCACCCCGGCGCAGCTGCTCGCGCTCGATCCGGACTACGTCCTGTTCGGCGTCGAGGAAAGCAACACCATCACCGACGCCGCGCCGCGCACGCGCGCGCAGTTCACCACGAACTGGAACAACGACCGCTGGAACCTGCTCGCCCGCGTGCAGCGCCACGGCAGCGCCAAGCGCGTGTTCAACTTCGGCGGCGGCTACGAGCCCACCCAGGTCTACGGCGCCGAGTGGCAGCTCGACGCCGAGGTGGAATACCGCATCGGCGAACGCTGGAGCGTGGCGCTGGGCGGGCTCAACCTGACCGACGAATACCCGGACCTGTCGAACGAGGACATCTACTACTTCGGCAACCTGCCCTACGACGTGCTCTCGCCGATCGGCAGCAACGGCGCCTACTACTACACGCGGGTCCGCTATACCTTCTGACGAAACCCGCCTCCCCCTGTAGGAGCGCCTTCAGGCGCGACCCGCACTCCACGCATCGCGCCTGAAGGCGCTCCTACAGCGAATCGATCCAGGCGATCGTCGCGATGCGGCCGCTGCGGCCATCGCGGCGGTGCGAGAAGAAGCGCGCGGGATCGGACATCGTGCACAGGTCGCCGCCGTATATGTCCGCCGCGGCCATGCCCGCGGCGACGAGCCGCCGCCGCGCGAGCGCCGGCAGGTCGGCGAGCCAGTGTCCTTCTCGCGTGGGCGCGAATGCGGACGCGGCGCCGGCATCGGGCGAGACGAAAGCGTCGAACACGTTCCTGCCCACCTCGTAGCGCGCGGGACCGGCGCAGGGGCCGATCCAGGCGATCACGCCGGCGGGCGGCGTGCGCATGGCCGCGAGCGTGGCTTCCAGCATGCCCTTGGACAGGCCGGGCCAGCCGGCGTGGGCGGCGGCGATCTCGCTGCCGTCCTTCGCCGCGAAGACGACCGGCAGGCAGTCGGCGGTGAGGATGGCGAGGACGACGCCGGGTGCGGAGGTGGCCGCGGCATCGGCTTCCGGCTCGCCGCCACCGTTCGCATCGAACCGGACCACCTCCGTCCCATGTACCTGCCGCAACCAGCGCGGCACCGACGGCAGTGCGAACCCCTCCACCAGTTCCGCGCGATTGCGCATGACGGTCGCGGGATCATCCCCCTCCGTCCCGCGGAAGTTCCCGAGATTGAACGCATCGAACGGCGCCGGCGAAGCCCCCGCCCCGTGCCGCAGCGTGGTGAACGCGCGCACGTTCGCCGGAAACGGCGCGCCGGCCTCGACGCACGGCCTCATCGGCGACGCGACCCGTCGCCCGCTTCGGCGTGCGCACGTGCATCCTCGCGCAGCGCGGCCATCAGCGCGAGCATGTCCCCGGGCACCGGCGCACTGCAGCGAACCGCCTCGCCGCTCGACGGATGCGCGAATTCCAGCGTCTCCGCATGCAGCGCCTGACGCTTGAAGCCACGCAGCACCGCGACCAGTTCGTCGGACGCGCCCTTGGGCAGCCTCAGCGGCCCGCCGTACAGCGGATCGCCGAGGATCGGATGCTTCAGGTGCGCCATGTGCACGCGGATCTGGTGCGTGCGCCCGGTTTCCAGCCGGCATTCGAGCGCGGTATGCGCGCGGAAGCGCTCGCGCAGCCGGTAGTGTGTGACCGCGTCGCGACCGTCCTCGCGCACCGCCATCCTGATCCTGTCGCGCGGATGCCGGTCGATCGGCGCGTCCGCGGTGCCGCCCGAGACCAGAGCGCCGACCACCACCGCCAGGTACTGCCGATGCACCTCGCGCGCCGCCAGCTGTTCGACCAGCGCGGTCTGCGCCTGCAGCGTGCGCGCGACCACCATGACGCCCGAGGTGTCTTTGTCCAGCCGGTGCACGATGCCCGCGCGCGGCAGCGCCGCCAGCGCGGGATCGCGATGCAGCAGCGCGTTGACCAAGGTGCCGTCGGCGTTGCCCGCGCCGGGATGCACCACCAGCCCCGCGGGCTTGTCGATCACCAGCACGTCCGCGTCCTCGTGCAGCACCTGCAGCGGGATGTCCTGCGCGACAGCATCGGTCTCCACCTCCAGGCGCGCGGCCAGGCGCACCTGCTCTCCGCCGCGGACCGGGTCGCGCGGGCGGACCTGGCGGCCGTCGAGCAGCGCATCGCCGGCGCGGATCCACCCGGCCAGCCGCGACCTGGAGAAATCGGGGAACAGCTCGGCCAGCACCGCGTCGAAACGGCGTCCGGCCGCGGTTTCGGGCACGCGGGCTTCGCGTTCGATGACGTCGTCGGGGCTTGGAAGGGACATGGACGGCTGTTGTTCAGGCGGCGCGCCCGGGCGGCCGGGACGGGCTGGTATTATCCGCGCTTCGTGCCTTGCCTGCCCCCGGTGCCCATGACCGCCCGATTGTCTCCGTTCCACCGCGCCGTCCTGCTGCTGTTCGTGATCGTCCTGGCGACCTCCGGCTGCGCGCGGATCAAGGGCGTATTCAAGGACAAGGACGAAAACGAGGGCGTGCCCGTCGAGGAACTGTACGACAAGGGCCTCGGGCAGATGCACAGCGGCAACTGGAGCGGCGCGGCCGTCACCTACCGCCGCCTGCTCGCGCAGTACCCGTACGGCCCCTACACCGAACAGGCGCTGATGGAATCCGCGTTCGCCCAATACAAGATGGGCAACAACGAGGAGGCGATCTCGACGATCGACCGCTTCCTGCGCACCTATCCCACGCACAGGAACACGCCCTACATGTACTACCTGCGCGGCTTGGTGAACTCCAACCGCGACACGGTGTTCCTGCAGCGCGTGTGGAAGCTCGACGCCAGCCGGCGCGACCTGGCCACGCCCAACCAGGCCTTCGCCGACTTCAACACCCTCGTCGATCGCTATCCGAACAGCCGCTACGCCGCCGACGCGCGCCAGCGCATGGTCGCGCTGCGCAACATGTTCGCGCGCCACGAGATCGAGGTGGCGCTGTACTACATGCGCCGCGACGCCTGGATCGCCGCCGTGGACCGCGCCACCTACCTGCTCGAAACCTATCCGCAGAGCGAGTTCCAGAACGACGCGGTCGCCGTGCTGGCCGCCGCCTACACCGAACTGGGCAACGAGACGCTGGCCGCGGATGCGAAGCGCGTGCTGCAGCAGAACGAACCGGGCCACCCGTATCTGGCGGGCGACTGGCCCAACTACCCCTGGAACGTCCGCAAGCTCAATCCGTTCGCGGGCGAGAAGTCGGCGATCGACAACTGACGACTGACCGCACCGGTCCGGCGCAGTCTCCGGAAGACGCCGCCTTCGGGCGGCGTTTGCGTTCGGGCCCCGACTCTTCGGAGATGTTCCCGCCGCGGGTGGCACCCTCCCGACCGGATGGCGCCGGGATGCAGAAGACCGTTCGAGCGCAATGGCAAACAGCATCCGCGCAAACCAGACCTGTCATCCCGAACGCAGTGAGGGATCTCGCCTTAGGCAGAGGCCATCAGGGCCGATAAACCAGCCTGCGGCTGCGGCAAGGCGTTTCCCGCTTCGCCCCGAGCAGGTATCCCGGGCAAAGCCCGGGGGTTTCCCGCAGAACCTGATGACAGGCGACATGTAGTCGGCATGCCGGGTCATATCCCTGGCCGCGCCCGACGCGGCCTACTCGACCGCTGCCTCCCAGTCGAACCCCGTCATCCGCGCCAGCCGCTCCGGCGCAATGACCTCGACATGGGGCTGCCCGCCGATGATCCAGGTCGGATAACCGCTGATGCCGGCGCTGATGCACTCGAAGGCCAGGCCGCCGTTGCGCCCGTTAGGCGAACATTCCACGTACGGCAGGCGCCTGGACGCGGCGCCGAACAGCCGCTTCTGCTCGGTGCAGTTCGCGCACCACGACGCACCGTAAAACTTCACGCCCGACTGCTCCAGGTGCCCGGCAAGCGCGCGCAGCCGCGGATCCTCGCGCCGCTCCAGCAGGCCCATCGCCGACATCTGCAGCGCGGCCAGCAGACCCAGTGCCAGCAGCCCGTTGCCCAGCAGCCACTCCGGCCGCCGTGCGCCGGGCGCGCCGTCGGGCCGCGTCGCATGCACGAGCAGGAAGATCGCGGCCATCACCACCAGCGAGAGCAGGCACCAGACGCATGCCGCCTGCAGCGCGACCAGCCCGGCGATGGTGAGATAAGCGCTGATCGCCAGCCCCAGGAAGGCGAGCCGCCACAGGCGTCGCCAGCGGGCCAGCCGCGGCGCCGGACGCCAGGTCGTCCATGCCAGCGCGGCATACAGCAGGAACCCCCACGCTGCGATCGGCAGGCCGAGGAAGCGCGACCAGCGGCTGCCCTGCACCACGTCGCAACCCGAGCCCTCGGTGCAGAATGCCGCGCTGCCGCTGTTCCATGCGACCCAGGTGAGGTAGGCGGTGAGCAGCAGGCCGATCGCGGTGAGGACACGCAGCGCAAGATCAGGTTTCGATGCGGATGCCTTCGCAACGCCCGCTCCCGGCCTTGCTGCCGCGTCGCGTTGCCCGGCGTGCCCGGACTTGTGTCGCCTGTTCCTCGATTTCCTGGCCATGCGGTCGTCGTTCGCCGTTGATGCGGTTCGGAACCGCATTATGCCGTTGCGATGCCGGCGGCGGTTCGGGCGACATGTGCCGCCCCCGCCCCGGACCGGCTACGCCTGGTAGCGATTACTGATCGGATAGCGCCGCTCGCGCCCGAACGCACGCCGCGACACCTTCGGTCCCGGCGCCGCCTGGTGGCGCTTCCACTCGCTGATGCGCACCAGCCGCAGCACCCGGTCGACCGTGGCGGCGTCGAAGCCGGCCGAAACGATCTCGTCGCGCGACTGCTCCAGGTCCACGTAGCGCCGCAGGATCCCGTCGAGCACGTCGTACGGCGGCAGCGAATCCTGGTCGAGCTGGTTGTCGCGCAGTTCCGCCGAAGGCGGCCGCGCGATCACCGCCGGCGGGATCACCGGCGCGCCGCCGACGGTGTTTCGCCACTTCGCCAGGCCGAACACCTCGGTCTTGTACAGGTCCTTGATCGGCGCATAGCCGCCGCACATGTCGCCGTAGATCGTCGCGTAGCCGACCGCGTACTCGCTCTTGTTGCCCGTGGTCAGCAGCAGTCCGCCGAACTTGTTCGACAGCGCCATCAGCAGCGCGCCGCGGGTGCGTGACTGCAGGTTTTCCTCGGTGGTGTCGGGTTCGCGGTCGTCGAAGGCCTCCGCCAGCGCGTCGAGGAAGCCCTGGAACGGCTTCTCGATCGGCAGCGCCACCAGTTTCACGCCGAGCGCATCGCACTGTTCCTGCGCGAGGTCGTTCGACAGGTTCGCCGTGTAGCGCGACGGCATCCGCACCGCGGTGACGTTGCCCGCGCCCAGCGCATCGACCGCGAGCGCCAGCACGATCGACGAATCGATGCCGCCCGACAGCCCCAGCCAGACGTTCGAGAAGCCGTTCTTGCCGCAATAGTCGCGGATGCCGCGCACGACCGCGCGCCACGCCAGCGCGTCCATGCTCTCGTCGCCGTCGTCCATCCACAGCACCGGCGCGAATTTGCGCGAGGCCACGTCGTAGTCCACCACCAGCCACTGGTCGGTGAATGCCGCGGCGGCCGGATGCACCGTGCCATCGGCGTCGGCGACCACCGACGACCCGTCGAATACCAGCGCGTCCTGCCCGCCGACCACGTTGAGGTAGGCCAGCGCCACCTTGCTTTCCTTCGTGCGCTCGGCCAGCAGCGCGTCGCGCTGCGCGTGCTTGCCGCGCTCGAACGGCGAGGCGTTCGGCACCAGCACCAGCTGCGCGCCGGCGTTCGCGGTATCGGCCAGCGGCTCGGCGAACCAAAGGTCCTCGCAGATCACCAGGCCCAGCGGCACGCCCTTCACCTCGAACACGCACGAGCCGCCGTCGGGGTCGACGTGGAAATAGCGGCGCTCGTCGAACACGTTGTAGTTCGGCAGTTCGCGCTTGCGGTAGGTCGCCTCGACCCTGCCGTCGCGCAGCACGCTGGCCGAGTTGTAGAGGATGCTGCCGGCCGACTCCGGCCAGCCCACCACCGCGACGATGCCGGTCGCCGCCTGCGCCACCTCGCGCAGCGCCGCCTCGCAGTCGGCGAGGAACGACGGCCGCATCAGCAGGTCTTCCGGCGGATAGCCGCTGATCGCCAGCTCCGGGAACAGCACGACGTCGGCTTCGTACTCGTCGCGCGCCTGCGCGATCATCGCGACGATGCGATCGGCGTTCTGGCGGACCGCGCCGACCGGAAAGTCGAACTGGGCCATGGCGATGCGGAGGGTGTCGGTCATGTCAGATTCCATGCGTCAGGAAGTCCAGCGCGCCGATGATGGTCAGGCGATCGGCGGACAGATCCGCCACCCGCCTGCCGAGCATCTGCATCGGCACGTTGGTGATCTGTGCGGTGTCCATCACCATCTGTTTCCCGGCGACGGTCAGGGTTGGCATCAGGCTACCGACAGACGGCCCCGCGCGCTCGGGCGCAATCAAAGGCACGACCACGCGGGATTCGGCAGTGTCGATCAAATCGCTCTGGACGTTCAGCCAGCAAGGGATGGAACGCCGCGACGCCGCATCGGCATTCGCATAGACGCAGAACTGGCTCATGCCTTGCGAGATGCCTTGAACGCACGCACATGATCGCCAGCAACGCCATCTCGCGCGACGCGCTCGTTGTATGCGGCAATCGCCTCGCGGTTTTCCTCCAGCCACTTTTCGCGCTTGCGCGCACGCACTTCGACCTCCAGCGCGCGCTCCAGCGTGGCCGACAGGTTGATGTCCAGCGCCCTGGCGTCCTCGAGCAGCCCTTGGTTGATGCTGACGTTGGTCGCGCGCTTGCCGTAGCCGGCGTAGTCTTCACGGATGCGCATGGCATGCCTCCAGATGATGCGCATTCATGATGCGCATCGATTTCGCGCATGTCAAACCGATCCGTCAGGAGGCTCGCGGCGCTCTGGCCCCCATCCCGGCCCTCCCCCGCAAGCGGGGGAGGGAGCAGGAGCGGCGCTTGCTTTTAGCCCCCTCCTCCGCTTGCGGGGGAGGGCCGGGGTGGGGGCCCCTTCCGCAAGCCGATGCAGGATCACCTCGCACACGTCTTCCGGATACGTCAGCACCTCGTTGTTCCAGAAGCGCAGGATGCGAAAGCCGTGCCGCCGCAGGAAGGCGTCGCGCACCGGGTCGCCTTCCGAGCCGTCGTGCTGCCCACCGTCCACCTCGACCAGCAGGCCCGCTTCCAGGCATGCGAAATCGGCGATGTAGGGCCCGACGGGGACTTGCCGGTGGAACCTGAAGCCATCGAGTTGCCGCAGGCGCAGGTATCGCCACAGCCTGCGCTCGGCATCGGTCATGTCGCGGCGCAGTTCACGGGCGCGATCGCGTTTCTGGCCTTGGCGCATCCTTGCGCTCCGGTCGGGGGAATGTCGGGGACAGGGTGCCGGTTCGCGAAGTGGACGGGTATCGGGGAATGCCTTGCGGGCTTTCGGAAAGTATCCCGGCGCGTTGCCCCCACCCCGGCCCTCCCCCGCAGGCGGGGGAGGGAGCAGAACGCCGCGGCTTTTTAGCCCCCTCCCCCGCCTGCGGGGGAGGGCCGGGGTGGGGCCACCGAAGCCGCGCACCCGAAAACGCAGAAGGCCGCCCGAAGGCGGCCTCCCACAACATCGAAGCAAGCGGCGAATCAGCCGTTCAACCGCTTCGCAATCGCCGCACCCAGGTCGCCCGGCGACTTCACCGTCGTCACCCCCGCCTTCTCCAGCGCGGCGAACTTGCCTTCCGCCGTCCCCGCGCCGCCCGAGGCGATCGCGCCGGCATGGCCCATGCGCTTGCCCTTCGGCGCCGAGGCGCCGGCGATGAAGCCCACCACCGGCTTGGTCACGTACTCGCTGATGAATTCGGCCGCTTCCTCTTCGGCGCTGCCGCCGATCTCGCCGACCAGGATGATGCCCTCGGTCTGCGGATCGTCCTGAAACAGGCGCAGCGCGTCGATGAAGTTGGTGCCGTTGATCGGGTCGCCGCCGATGCCGATGCAGGTCGACTGGCCGAGGCCGGCGTCGGTGGTCTGCTTCACCGCTTCATAGGTCAGCGTGCCCGAGCGCGAGACGATGCCCACCTTGCCCGGCTGGTGGATGTGGCCCGGCATGATGCCGATCTTGCATTCGCCCGGGGTGATCACGCCGGGGCAGTTGGGCCCGATCAGGACCACGTCCGGGTAGCCCTTGAGCGTGTTCTTGACCCGCAGCATGTCGAGCACCGGGATGCCCTCGGTGATCGTCACGATCACCTTGATGCCGGCGTCGGCCGCCTCGAGGATCGCGTCGGCCGCGAACGGCGGCGGCACGTAGATGACCGAGGCGTCGGCGCCGGTCTCGGCGACCGCGTCGCGCACCGTGTTGAAGACCGGCAGGCCGAGATGCTCGGTGCCGCCCTTGCCCGGGGTGACGCCGCCGACGACCTTGGTGCCGTAGTCGAGCATCTGCTCGGCGTGGAAGGTGCCCTGCTGGCCGGTGAAGCCCTGCACGATCACCCTGGTGTTCTTGTTGACCAAAACGCTCATGTAATTTTCCTGTGATCTGTCATTCCGGCCGAAGGGAGGAATCTGCTCTTCCGTCCCCGCCCGGGGAGCAAAAGCAGGTCTCTCGCTGCGCTCGAGACGACAATGAATTGGGTCAGGACGGCGGCAGGACGGCTCAGGCCGCCTGCTTCACGGCCTCGACGGCCTTCTTCGCGCCGTCGTTGATGTCGTCGGCGGCGATGATGGCCAGACCGCTTTCCTTCAGCAGCTTCTTGCCTTCCTCGACGTTGGTGCCTTCCAGGCGCACCACTACCGGCACCTTGACGCCGACGTCCTTCACCGCCGCGATGATGCCCTCGGCGATCACGTCGTTGCGCACGATGCCGCCGAAGATGTTGACGAAGATCGCCTTCACCCTGTCGCTCGACAGGATCAGCTTGAATGCCTCGGTCACGCGCTCCTTGGTGGCGCCGCCGCCGACGTCGAGGAAGTTCGCCGGCTCGCCGCCGTTGAGCTTGATCACGTCCATCGTCGCCATCGCCAGGCCCGCGCCGTTGACCATGCAGCCGATGTTGCCGTCCATGGTCACGTAGTTGAGGTCGTGCTGGCTGGCCTTCACTTCCGTCTCGTCCTCCTGGCGGATGTCGCGCATCGCGACCAGGTCCGGGTGGCGGAACGAGGCGTTGTCGTCGGAGTTCACCTTGCCGTCGAGCACCGCCAGGCTGCCGTCCTTGAGGATCGCCAGCGGGTTGAGCTCGACCAGCGCCAGGTCCTTCTCGTTGAACAGCTTGTACAGGCCCAGCATGATCTTCGTCAGCTGGTTGACCTGCTTCGAATTGAGACCCAGCGCGAAGCCCATGTCGCGGCACTGGTAGGGCTGCAGGCCCTGGACGAAGTTGACGTTGAGGGTCTGGATCGCGTCCGGGTTCTCCTCGGCGGTCTTCTCGATCTCCACGCCGCCCTCGGACGAGGCGATGAAGGTCACCGACTGGGTGCTGCGGTCGACCAGGACCGACAGGTACAGCTCCTGCGCGATGTCGGTGCCCTCGGAGATCAGCACGCTGTCGATCGGCAGCGCGACGCCGGCGGACTGGTAGGTCTCCATCCGCGTGCCGAGCATGGCCTTGGCGTACTCGCGCACTTCGTCCAGCGTCTTGGCCAGCTTGACGCCGCCGGCCTTGCCGCGGCCGCCGGCGTGGATCTGGGCCTTGACCACCCAGAGGTTGCCCGGGATGGCCTTCGCGGCGTCCACCGCCTCTTCCGGCGAGCGCGCGACGCGCCCGGCCGGCACCGCAATGCCGTAGTCGGCAAACAACTGCTTCGCCTGGTATTCGTGGAAGTTCATGTGGGGTCCGTGCTGGGGAGGATCGCGGCGCGCGGCCCGGGCCCGGAGACCCGCTGGCGTTACGCGGCCGCATATTCTCGCCGATGCGCCGGCTGCGGGCAAAACCGGGATTCCGCCCCCCGCCCCGGCCCTCCCCCCGCAGGCGGGGAAGGCAGCCAGGAGCAGACGCCGCTCCTGTTCCCTCCATCGCCTGCGGAGCATTGCGCCCTTTACGGGTGGGGGCTCGGGATGGGGCCGGCCGCCGCCGCAGCCGGAACCGTGCCTATACTCCGCCCCAACTCCCCGGCGCCGCACCCCCTTTGGCCGCACCCGACGCAGACCACCCCGCCAGCAGCCAGTCGATGCGGCGCGAGCTGTACCTGTTCGCGCTCTACCGGGTGCTCGAATCGGCGCTGCTGGCGCTGGTGGTCTTCAGTCCCGCCGGGGCGCTGATCGGGCAGATGCACCTGCCGCGGGTCGCGCAGGCCGTCGCGATCGCCTACCTGCTCGCCTCGACCGGCCTGCTCGCGCACGCCCGGCGCCTGCGCGGCGGGTTCACGCCGCACGTCGTCGCCGGCCTTTCGATCGACATCCTCGTGGTCCTGCTGGCCACGCACGCCATGCCCGGCGCCGGTCCAGGCATCGCGCTGATGCTGGTGTTCAACCTCGCCGCGGCCGCGCTGTTCCTGCCGCTGCGCTGGGGCATGGCATTCGCCGGCGCGGCCACGATCGCGCTGGTGGCCGAATACGCCTGGGACCGCATCGAACAGGCCCACGCCTTCCGGCCGCTTGCCGAAGTGCTGATGTTCTCGGTCGGCTACTTCGCCGTCACCGCGCTCATGCACCACCTCGGCGTGCAGATGCGCGCCACCCAGCGCCTGGCCGACCGGCGCGGCGCCGAAGCCGCGAACCTCGCCGAGATCAACGAACTGGTGATCCGCCGCATGCGCACCGGTGTGATGCTGGTCGACGGCGGCGGCCGCGTGCGCATGGCCAACGAGGCCGCGCAGTCGCTCCTGCGCGGCGACGACGACCTGTACGACCAGGGCATGCACGGACAGGCGCTCGCGCAGGCCGCGCCGGAACTGGCGATGCGCTTGGCGCAATGGCTGCAGGACGGCCAGCAGAACGAAACGCCGCTGGTCTACGGCCAGGAGCAGGCGGAAGTCCTGCCGCGGTTCGCGCGCCTGCTCGCCACCGGCGACTCCACGCTGGTCTTCCTCGACGACACCTCGATGCTCTCGCGACGTGCCGAATCGCTGACCCTGGCCGCGATGGGCCGCTTCTCCGCCAGCCTCGCCCACGAGATCCGCAACCCGCTCGCCGCGATCAGCTACGCCACGCAGCTGCTCGAGGAATCGCACGACCTCACCACCAGCGACCGCCGCCTGCTGCAGATCATCCACCAGCAGTGCATGCGCACCAACGGCATCGTCGAAAGCGTGCTCGGCCTCGCCCGCCGCGAGCGCGCCAAGCCCGAGCACCTCGACCTGGTCCAGGTCGCCCGGCACTTCGTCGAGGATTACCGGATGATCGTGCCGGAGGACAACGCGCAGCTGCGCGTGACCACCGAGCTGAGCCAGCTGCCGGCCATGTTCGACCCGCGCCACCTGCAGCAGATCCTCACCGCGCTGGCCAACAACGCCGTGCGCTACGGCCACGTCCCCGGCGAGAAGCCGCGCATTGCGATCCACCTGGAAGAAGAAGGCGACGCTCCGGCCATCAGCGTGCTCGATCGCGGCCCTGGCATCCCCGATGCCGTCGCCTCGCAGCTGTTCCGGCCCTTCTTCACCACTTCCGAGAACGGCACCGGTCTCGGCCTCTACATCGCCCACGAGCTGTGCCGCGCCAACGAGGCCCGGCTCGAGTACGTCTCCGTGCCCGGCGGCGGCGCCTGCTTCCGCATCGCCCTCGCCCCGCAGCACGCCCTGCTCCCGGCGTGACGCCATCGGCGCCTGCAGGCGCCCCCACAAAGCCCACCCCGCTCCCCCGCTGCGGGAGCGGCTTCAGCCGCGACCACCCCGGCCCGGCCCGGTCCCGCCACCCGGCCGGATGTCATCGCGCCTGCAGGAGCGGCTTCTGCCGGGATTGTGTGACGCCCATGTCCTCCCAAGCGGGCACCCCGCCCCCTCCCCTCGTCAGCCGCGTCAAAAACTGTCAATATTGGTCACCTTGCGCCTGTCCCGCCGTCCCCAATGAACGAAAACCGCAGCGCCCTGATCGTCGATGACGAACACGACATCCGCGAACTCCTGGTGCTGACCCTCGGACGCATGGGCCTGCGCACCGACACCGCCCCCAACCTGCACGCCGCGCGGCAGATGCTCGGCACCGTGTCCTACGACCTGTGCCTGACCGACATGCGCCTGCCCGACGGTTCCGGCCTGGAACTGGTCAGCGAGATCTCCACCCGCTTCCCCACCACCCCGGTCGCGGTCATCACCGCCTACGGCAACGTCGAGGCCGCGGTGGAAGCGCTCAAGGCCGGCGCCTTCGACTTCGTCAGCAAGCCGGTCGACATCAACGTCCTGCGCGGCCTCGTGCGCCAGGCGCTCGACCTCAACACCAAGCGCCTCGCCCAGCCCGACGAGGCCGGTCGCCTGATCGGCACCTCGCCGGCGATGGTGTCGCTGCGCCAGACCATCGGCAAGGTCGCGCGCAGCCAGGCGCCGGTGCACATCAGCGGCGAGTCCGGCACCGGCAAGGAACTGGTCGCGCGCACCATCCACGCCCAGGGCTCGCGCGCGGGCGGACCCTTCATCCCGGTCAACTGCGGCGCGATCCCGTCCGAACTCATGGAAAGCGAGTTCTTCGGCCACAAGAAGGGCAGCTTCACCGGCGCCAACACCGACAAGCCCGGCCTGTTCCAGGCCGCCGACGGCGGCACCCTGTTCCTCGACGAAGTGGCCGAACTGCCGCTGCCGATGCAGGTCAAGCTGCTGCGCGCCATCCAGGAAAAGAGCGTGCGCGCGGTCGGCGCCTCGAACGAAGTGCAGGTGGACGTGCGCATCCTCTCGGCCACGCACAAGGACCTGTCCAGGCTGGTCGCCGAAGGCAAGTTCCGCCACGACCTGTTCTACCGCATCAACGTCATCGGCCTGCACGTGCCCTCGCTGCGCGAGCGCGCCGGCGACCTGCCGCTGCTCTCGGCCGCGATCCTCGACCGCCTGTCGCGCGCGATGAAGGTCCAGCCGCCGGTGCTGGCCAGCGACGCCGTCGCCGCGCTCGAGGGCTACGCCTTCCCCGGCAACGTGCGCGAACTGGAGAACATCCTCGAACGCGCGCTCGCGCTGGCCGAAGGCAACAGCATCCACGCCGACGACCTGCAGCTCCCGGCCGCGCACGGCACGCCCCAGGCGCCGACGGGCATTCCGTCCAACGTCACGCCAATCGGCTCCGGCGCGCCTGCCGGCGCCGACCCGCGCGCGAGCAGCCCCTTCGACACCGCCAGCAGCGCCCTGCCCTCGTACATCGAGGAGATCGAGCGCACCGCCATCCAGCAGGCCCTGCAGGAAAACCGCTACAACAAGACCAAGACCGCGGCCGCCCTGGGCATCACCTTCCGCGCGCTGCGCTACAAGCTCAAGAAGCTCGGCATCGACTGAGCGCCGCGCATCGCGCCCGAACGCACTTTCACATCACGGTTGTGGTGGAAGGCCGGCGAGGCTATTCCAGCGCCGCCAGCGCCTGTTCGAGGATGCGTGCCGGCAGTGCGTCGATGGCGATGGCGTGCACGTCGATTTCGCCGCGCGGGGACTCGAGCGCTTCGAACTGGCTATCGAGCAGCGAGACGGGCATGTAGTGGCCACTGCGCGCGCGCATGCGCGCGGCGATCAGGTCGCGGCCGCCCTGCAGGAACAGGAAGCGCAGCGGCAGGCCGGCCTTGCGCAGCATGTCGCGGTGCGCGCGGCGCAGGCCGGAGAAGGCCAGGGCCACGCGCTCGCCGGCGGCGATGCGCCGCTGAAGTTCGGCGGCGATGCGTTCCACCCAGGGCCGGCGCATGTCGTCAGTGAGCGGCTGGCCGCTGGCCATGCGCGCCTTCGCGTCGTCGCTGTGGAAGTCGTCGGCGTCGAGGAAGGTCGCCGACCACGCGCCGGCCAGCGCGCGCGCCAGCGTGGTCTTGCCGCTGCCCGACACGCCCATCACCACGGCCACGCGCACCTCGCCGCTCATGCCGGCAGCTCCACGCGCACCGCGTAGCGGTGCCCGGCGCGGACGTGCGCGATCCGGTCGCCCTCGAGCCGCCGCCCATCCACGATCACGATCGCTTGCGCGATGCCCTGCACACGCTCGATCTCCACCTCGAACTCGGCGCCGCGGAACCGCCGCAGCGCGCGCGCCCGCGGCCAGTCCGAAGGCAGCTGTGGCGCGATGCGCAGGCCGTCGCCGTCGCCGCGCAGGCCGAACAGCGATTCGACCAGGCAACGGTACAGCCAGGCTGCGGTGCCGGTGTTGAACAACTGGCTCGAGCGGCCAGCGGTGCGCGGATGCAGCCGCCAGGCGCCGCGGTAGTAGTTGGGCACGAACACCGGCAGCTGGCCGCGCTGCAGGCAATCGCCGGCATCGGGACCCGACAGCATCGCGCGCAGCGTGCGCCAGGCGCGGTCGGACTCGCCGACCGCGTACAGCGCGTGCAGCCAGAACGCGGCGGCGTGGTTGTAGACGGCGCCGTTCTCGGCCGAGCCCGGGAATTTCTGCGTCAGGCGACCGACGTCCTCGCGCATGCCGGTGTACGGCGGGCCGAGCATGGCCACGCCGTAGGGCGACACCAACTCGGCCTCGACCGCGGCAAGCAGGCGTTCGCGGCGGGCATCGTCGGCGGCGCCGCCGAGCATCGCCCAGCTTTGCGGGTTGAGGTAGATGCGGCCCTCGTCGTCGGTGCGCACGCCGAACACGACGTCATCGTCGGTGATGCCGCGGGCGTACCAGTCGCCGTCCCACAGATGCTGGTTCACGGCGGCATTGAAGGCGTCGGCGCCTGCGCGGAATGCGGCGGCCTGCGTGCTTCGCCCATGCCGTTCGCAGATGCCGGCCCACAGCGCCAGCGCGTGCGCGCTGGCCAGCGACAGCCAGCCGGAGACGCCGTGCCCCTTCCAGCCGACCATGTTCATCGGATCACACCAGTCGCCCTGTGCGATGTAGCTGAGCCCGCGGCCGTCGCGCTGGTCGAGCAGCCACTGCATCGCGCGGTCGATGCGCTCGGCGACGCTGGCTGCACGACCCTGGCGATCGATAACCGGTTCGTCCAGCAACGCGTCGTCGCCGGTCTCGTCGAGATAGGCTTGCAGGCACACCGGCAGCCACACGCAGTGGTCGGTATGCGGCACCTGGTTGATGTACTTCAGCTCGGCACCCTCGACCAGCAGGATGCCGTCGGGCATCGCGCCGCTCGGCTCCTGCTGCGACAGCGCGTGCAGGAAGGCCGTGCGCGCCGTGGCCGGACGCAGGTAGGCCATGCCCATGTGGTCCTGCAGGTAGTTGCGCGTCTGCGGATCGGTGGTCAGGCGATTGGAGTCGCCGTGGTAGTAGACCTGCCGGGGCAGCCAGTGGTTGGCGAAATCATCCAGCCACGGGTCCGGCGTTTCGATGCGCAGGCAGCCGCGGCCTTCGTCGAGATAGGCCGCGTAGCGCGCGGTCGCGTCGGCGAAGCCGGTAGCGGACAGGTGGCGTTCGCGCAGCGCCGCGATGTCCGCATCGTCGCGCGCCGGCGCGAACAGGAAGCGGTATTCCTGCGCCTCGTCCGGCACCAGCGCGATGCGATACTGCAGGGCCGCCGTCGGTGTCTCGTACAGCGCGTCGCCGCCGGCCAGCCGTTCGGAACCGGTGATCGCGGAAGGCGCGTTGAGCCCACCCTCGCCTTCGAACGCCGCCTGGTTCGCCTCCCACGCATCGGGCGCACGCTCGTGCAACAGCACGGTGCGATCCTTGAAGTCGCGATTGCGGAAATAGTCCTCGACCTTCTGGTACGGGGTGACGCTGCTGCAGACGATGCCGCCGAGGTCGGCGCGGTAGCCGCCGGACTGGTGCATCCACGACATGTAGCCGACCGGGAAGTAGGGATACAGGCTGATCCGGCGCGCGCGACCGGAGACGTTGCGCACGCGCAGCGCCCACAACTCGGCGACGTCGTCGACCGGCAGCGCGACGCCCAGCTCCACCTCGATCCCGTCGCAGCGCACGGTCCACGCCACGTCGCCCTGCCCGACCGAGAAGCGGAACTCGTCCGGCACCCGGTTCACCGGCGCATGCGGCGCCGAGAACAGCAGGCCGCTGTCCTCGTCCTTCACGTAGCAGAAGCGACCGGGATGGTGCGCGTAGTAAGGCTGCTCCGGCTGCATGAAGGTCTTCGCCTCCAGCGTCGGTGCGTGCGCGTACTTCGCCGGCTCGGGCTGCATGAACTGCGCGGTGGCGTAGCCGCGGCAGTTGAGCTGCAGCAGCATGCGCCGGTTCCACAGGAAGCTGGAGGCCTGCGGCATCGCCGTCGGACTGCGCAGGACGCAGCGCCGGCCACCTTGCTCGAATGCGCAGGGGGCCTCGCTCATGCCGCCGCGTCCCGCCGCGCCTGCAGGTCCGCCTGCACCCGTTCCAGCGCCGCGTCGTCCAGCGGGTAGAAGCGCATCAGCCACGCCGCAACCAGTGCAACCACGCCGGGAATCACGGTCAGCAGCAGCGCGATGCCTTGTCGCGAGGCGTCCGACTGCGCCTCGTTGGCGACATAGCCCATCGCCGCCAGCACCCAGGCGATCGCCGCCGCCGCGAGCGCGCCGCCCAGCTTCTGCGAGAAGGTCGCGGCCGAGAACGTCATCGCGGTGGCGCGGCGCCCGGTCTTCCATTCGGTGTAGTCGGCGCAGTCGGCGTACATCGAGAACGCCAGCGGCGACTTCGGCCCCAGCAGCAGGCCGATCAGGGTGTTGATCGCGAACAGCACCCAGATCGCGTCGGACGGCACGAAGTACATCGCGCAGCTGAGCACGCCGACGCCGGCCATCAGCCACATCAGCAGGCGGCGCTTGTCGACGTAGCGGGTCATCACCGGCGTCAGCGCCGCGCCGACCGCCAGCGCGACCGAGTACATGCCGAGGAAGGTGCCGGTCAGCTCCGGCCGGCCGACGTGGTACTTGAGGAAGTACACCAGCGAGCCGCTGCGCATCACGATCGTCACCATGATCACCAGCGCCAGCACGAACAGTACCAGCCACGGCCGGTTGTGCAGCAGGTCGAGCAGGTCCTGCTTCACCGCCGTGCGCTGCTGCGGCGGCGGCGCGATGCGTTCGCGCGTGGTCAGGAACACGGTGGCGAAGGTCGCGGTCGCGATCACGCCGTAGAGCGCCAGCGTGAGCTGCCAGCCCAGCGCCTCGTCGCCGCGCCCGAGCCATTGCACCAGGTCCAGCGTCAGCCAGTTGACCAGGGTGGTGCCGGCGAACGCCGCGATGAAGCGGAAGCTGATCAGGGTGGTGCGCTGCTGGCTGTCGGCGGTCATCACGCCCGAGAGCGCGGAGTACGGCATCGACAGCACGGTGTAGGCCAGCATCATCAGGGTGAAGGTGGCATAGGCCCAGAGTAGCTTGCCGTCGGGATCGAGGTCGGGCACGGTCCAGGTCAGCACGCCGGTCAGCGCCAGCGGCAGCGCGCCGAACAGCAGGTAGGGCCGGAAGCGGCCCCAGCGCGTGCGCGTGCGGTCGGCGAGGGCGCCCATCAGCGGATCGGTCACCGCGTCCACCAGCCGGGTCACCAGGATCATGGTGCCGACCGCGGCCGCGGCCAGCCCCATCACGTCGGTATAGAAGATCAGCAGGAAGGCCGAGATGTTGGCCCAGTACAGGTTGAAGCCGAAGTCGCCGATACCGTAGCCGGCCTTTTCGCGCAGCGGCAGGATCGAGCCGGCGGCACGTGTTCCGCCCGGCTGCGCCGTGGCCTTGTCGTTGCCCATGTCCCTCCCCGTGGCGCCGCGCCCCGTCTGCGGGGGCGTCCGGCCGTCGATGCGGCGTGGTAGCGCTACCAAGAGTGCCGGCAACGGGGGGCGAAGGCAAACCGGGCTGTCCTGGCCCGGGGCGCGGGAGCGCGCTCCCGGTACCCCTCGCTCCTTTGTCGTCATCCCCGCGCTTTATCGTCATCCCCGCGAAGGCGGGGACCCAGCGTCTTCAAACTCTCCAGAGCAACATGGATCCCCGCTTGACCAGCCTTCGGCTGTTGAAAAGCTCTTCGCGGGGATGACGGCCAGGAACGAGGTCGACGGGCCGGAAGGAGGCCGCTTTCGACCCCGCGGCCCGGGACCGCCCCGCCTGACCGCCGGCGGCACGATGTCAAGCCTTGTTCCCGCCGCCCCCCGCACCTACCCTGCCCTTGCCCGCCTGCACTGGCCACGATGTCCTCCCGCTTCGTCCATCTCCACGTCCACAGCGAGTACTCGCTGGCCGACTCGACGATCCGCATCCCGGATCTCGTGAAGCGCTGCGCCGAGCACGGCCAGCCGTCGGTCGCGATCACCGACCGCAACAACCTGTTCTCGCTGGTGAAGTTCTACCGGGCGGCCGAGGGCGCCGGCGTCAAGCCGCTCGCCGGCGCCGACGTGATGGTCGCCGAGGGCGGCGACCCGGCCTGGCCGCTCACCCTGCTGTGCCGCGACCGCGAGGGCTACCTGAGCCTGTCGCACCTGCTCACGCGGGCGTGGATGCAGGGCCATCGCCACGACGGCGTGGTCGTGCGCCCCGAATGGCTGGGCGAGGACGCCGCCGGCCTGTTCGCCATCGCCGGTCGCCACAGCCGCGCCGGCCAGCTGTTCGCCGGCGGCCGCGACGACCTCGCGACGGCCTGGCTGGGCGACCTGCAGCGCGCCTACGGCGATCGCTGTTTCCTCGAACTCACCCGCTGCGGGCTCGACGGCGAGGCCGAGTTCAACGGCTTCGCGCTGCAGGCCTCCAGCGCGCGCGGCATCCCGGTGGTCGCCAGCAATGACGTGCGCTTCCTCGACGCCGAGGGCTTCGAGGCGCACGAGGCCCGCGTGTGCATCGCCTCGGGCCGCGTGCTCGACGACCCCAAGCGCCCGAAGGACTATTCGCCCGGGCAGTACCTCAAGTCCAGCGAGGAGATGGCGGCGCTGTTCGCCGACGTGCCCGACGCGATCGACAACACCGTCGCGCTCGCTCAGCGCTGCAACCTCGAACTGCGCCTGGGCACCTACTACCTGCCGGCGTTCCCGGTGCCGTCCGACGAGACGCTGGACAGCTGGATCCGCAAGGAAGCGCGCGACGGCCTCGCGCAGCGGCTGCTCAAGCACCCGCTGGCGCCCGGCCACACCCGCCAGAGCTACGACGAGCGGCTGGAGCGCGAGCTCGACGTCATCATCACGATGGGTTTCCCCGGCTACTTCCTGATCGTCGCGGACTTCATCAACTGGGCCAAGGACCACGGCATCCCGGTCGGCCCGGGTCGCGGCTCGGGCGCGGGTTCGCTGGTGGCCTGGGCGCTGGGCATCACCGACCTCGACCCGCTGCCCTACGACCTGCTGTTCGAGCGCTTCCTCAACCCCGAACGCGTGTCGATGCCGGACTTCGACATCGACTTCTGCATGGACCGCCGCGACGAGGTGATCGACTACGTCGCCGGCAAGTACGGCCGCGACCGCGTCAGCCAGATCATCACCTACGGCACGATGGCGGCCAAGGCGGTGCTGCGCGACGCCGGCCGCGTGCTCGGCTACCCCTACGGCTTCGTCGACGGCCTGGCGAAGCTGATCCCGCTGCAGCCGGCCGATCCGCTGTCGCTGGAGGACGCGATCGGCCGCAGCAAGCGCGCGCAGAAGGACGACGGCTACGTGGTCGCCGAGTTCAGGCAGCGCTACCAGGACGAGGACGACGTGCGCGACCTCGTCGACCTCGCGCTGCAGCTCGAGGACCTGACCCGCAACGCCGGCAAGCACGCGGGCGGCGTGGTGATCGCGCCCTCGCCGCTGTCGGACTTCTGCCCGCTGTTCGCAGAACACGACGCCGAGGGCCGCGGCCGCAACCCGGTCACGCAGTTCGACAAGGACGACGTCGAATCCATCGGCCTGGTGAAGTTCGACTTCCTGGGCCTGCGGACGCTGACGATCATCGACTGGGCGGTGAAGGCGATCAATCGAAGGGATTCGGGATTCGGGATTCGGGATTCGAAAGAGCGGGATGGTGACCGTACCGAATCCCCAATCCCGAATCCCGAATCCCGGCCTTTCCTCGACATCACCGCCCTCCCCCTGGACGACAAGGCCACCTACGAACTGTTCGCCCGCGGCGACACCGTCGCGGTGTTCCAGTTCGAATCGCGCGGCATGCGCGAGCTGCTCAAGCGCGCGAAACCGGATACGTTCGAGGACATCATCGCGCTGGCCGCGCTGTTCCGCCCCGGCCCGCTGGGCAGCGGGATGGACCGGCAGTGGTGCGATCGCAAGCACGGGATCGAGGACGTCAGCTACCCGCATCCCGCGCTGGAGCAGGTGCTCTCGCCGACCTACGGCGTGATCGTGTACCAGGAACAGGTGATGCAGATCGCCCAGGTGCTGGCCGGCTACTCGCTGGGCGGCGCCGACCTGCTGCGTCGCGCGATGGGCAAGAAGAAGCCCGAGGAGATGGCGAAGGAGCGCGCGAAGTTCGAGTCCGGCGCGGCCGCGAACGGCGTCGACGCGCGCACCGCGACGCAGATCTTCGACCTGATGGAGAAGTTCGCCGAGTACGGCTTCAACAAGTCGCACTCGGCCGCCTACGCGCTGGTCGCCTACCAGACCGCGTGGCTGAAGGTGCACCATCCGGCGGAGTTCATGGCTGCGGTGATGTCGAGCGACATGGACAACACCGACAAGGTGGTCGGCTTCCTCGACGAGGCCAAGGCCATGGGCCTGACCGTGTTGCCGCCGGACGCGAACGCGTCGAACTACATGTTCGAGGCGATCGACGCAGGCACGATCCGCTACGGCCTGGGCGCGGTGAAGGGCGTCGGCCGCGGCGCCTGCGAGGCGATCATCGAGGCGCGCGGCGAGGGCTACGTCGACCTCTACGATTTCTGCAAGCGGGTCGATTCGGGCAAGCTCAACCGGCGCACGCTGGAGGCGCTGATCCATGCCGGCGCACTCGACGCGCTGGCGTCCAACCGCGCCTCGCTGATGCTGCAGCTGCCCGAGGTGCTCAAGGCCACCGACCAGATCGCGAAGAACCGCGCCGCCGGCATGTTCGACATGTTCGGCGGCGGCGGCGCGCCCGACATCCACATCGAACTGCCGACCTGCGACGAGTGGCCGCTCAAGCAGAAGCTCGACGGCGAACGCGACACGCTCGGCCACTACCTCAGCGGCCATCCGCTCGATCCCTACCGCGAGGAGCTCAAGGCCCTGGTCGGCCACGACCTCGGCCAGCTCGACGCGCTCTGGGCCAGCCGCCCCGAGGAGAAGGGCCGCAGCTGGCGCCCGGAGACCACCGTGGTCGTCGCCGGCCAGGTGCTGGCGATGCGCAAGCGAGGCGACTCGCAGGCCTTCGTGCAGATCGAGGACGGGCGCGGGCGGCTGGAGTGCGCGTTCTTCGCCGAGGAATACTTCGCCAACGCCGCCCTGCTCACCCGCGACCGCATCCTCGTCATCGAAGGCGGCCTGCGCGAGGACGAGTTCAGCGGCGGCTTCTCGCTGCGCGCGCGGCGCTGCTGGGATTTCGAGCAGGTGTGCCAGCAGCACGCGCAGGGCCTGGCGCTGAAGCTCGACCTGCGCGTGGCCGGCTCGCTGGAGCGCGTGGAGTCGCTGTTCTCGCAGCATCGCCCCGGCAAGACGCCGCTGCGCTACGAACTGCTGCTGCCGACCGGTGCGACCGGCAAGCTCGAGGTCAACGGCGGCAACGGCGTTCGCGTCGACGCCGACCTGCCCTCGACGCTGCGCTCGCTGCCCGGCGTCGAAGGCGTGCGCGTTTCCATGTCCCGTCCCTGGGTGAACTAGCCGGGGGTATTCGCACTACGGCGGATTCGCGCCGGGTACCTGCGTTTCCGTCTGCGGAAAGTAGAGACAACGGAAATGTCATGGACGCGCGGATACATCCCAACGTTCGGCGCAAGATTTCTCCCTTCGGTCGAAATGACAAGGGTCGATTGAAGTGACGCCAGGCGGTTCTCCGCCTTTGGCTTGTCATCTCGACCGAAGGGAGAAATCTCGGATGACAGTCACCGCTGCCCGCAGAGCCTCGGGGGAATCCGACGGGCAGGACGACACTCACCTGGCCCGCTCCAGCTCCACCGCATTCGACGGATCGGCATAGGGATCGTCCGTGCTCCACGCCTGGTTCGGATCGGTCGTGCTCTGGAACACGCGCGACCCGCCGTGGATCGAGCCGTAGACGGTGCCGCCGTGGAGGCCGGCGTAGGCGTTGCGCTCGTAGATGCCGTCGATGGTGCGGGCATGGATGCGGTCGTTGGTCGCCATGGTGTTGGCGTGGGTCTGGCTGCGGATCGCGGCGACGTCGCGCATCGCGCCCATCCGGATCGCGGCACGGTCCGCTTCGCCGCGGGCGTTGATCTCGGCCATGCGCCGCGCGTGCCAGGCGTCGATGTCACGGCGCTGCGCAGCGAAGTAGCGCTCGACGTTGCCCTTCACCCGGTCGCGGGCCAGGGCGAACCACTGCGGATCCTCCTCGATCGAACCGGCGATGCGCTCGAGCAGGTCGAAGTCCAACCGGCCGTTCGGCGCGCGGTAGGCGAGGACCTGTCCGACGCTGCCGTCGCGCTTGCGCTGGAGGGACCAGAACGCGACCGCCGCGGCGAGGACTTCGCGCGTGTCCACGCCGTCGGCCCGGTAGGCGATCAGCAGCCGTCCGGCCTCGTACCGCCGCTGCTGTCCCTGCGCCGGCGGTTCGGCGTTGCGCCGCGCTTTCTCCTCGACCCTGTCCGCCAGTTCCGGCCAGTCGCTGTAGTCGAGCACGCGGGATCCGGGTCGCGCCTGCTGCGCCACCGCTTCCAGGAACTCGCGCGCCGAACGATACGAGGCCACCGGGCAGGGATCGGTGGGAATCTCCGTGCCCTGCAACTGCCAGACATAGCCCGGCAGCAGTTCGAAGACGCTGGCGCCGTCGGGGCCGACCGCGGCCCAGGCCGCGCGCACCTGGCCGGAGAAACAGTCGGCGCCGTCGTTCCAGCGGACGCCGCCGGCGGTGCGCCAGTCCGCCGGTACCTGCAGCCGCACCGCCACCATCGGCTGGCCGAAGCCGGACTCGTCGACGACTTCCGCGGGCACCAGGCGCCCGGAACCCGCCGGGGACAGCGCCGCCTCGGCCGTGCTCCACATCCCGCCGTCGCTCCCGCCGCCGGCACCGGGCGCTGCGTCGAGGTCCGCATCCGCGACCCCTGCTTCCACGATGCCGTCGGCCGCGGGTGTTCCACCCCCGCATGCGCTCGCCGCCAGCACCAGCAGCATCGCCAGCTTCCACCCGATCCGGTGTGTCGTGCCCGTGCCGTCCATCTTCGTCTCCCCGAGGCGGACATCGCCATTTCCATCAAGGCGCGAGAAGACGCAGGAACGGCTCACGTCCGCATATCCCCGGCGCTCGCCGCGCCTTCGGGCCGTGCGCGGCAGGGGCCTACTGCGCAGGCCCCTGCTGCGCCGTCGCCGTCTGCACCGGCAGGCCCGCCTGCTGCCAGGCCTGCAGTCCGCCGCGGTACCAATGCACGTTGCGGTAGCCCAGCGCGATCGCGCGCAGCGATGCGTTGTACGAGCCCCAGCACTGCGGCCCGCCGCAATAGAACACCAGCATCTTCGAGGTGTCGCCGCCGGTCGCCTGCTGCAGGTACTGGCCGAAGCCGCGGTGCACTTCGTCGTCGAAGCCGCCGCCCTGCGCCGCCGGCACGACCGCGATCGCGCCGGGCAGGTGCTCCATGCCGGCGTAGGCGTGCAGCAGCAGCGGCGCCCCCTGCCTGCCCTGCAGCAGTTGCGCGAGCTGCTGCGTGGCGATGACCCTGCCGCCGGGGATCGAAGTCGGGGTCGGACCGCCGAGCTGGTCGGACGGACGCAATTGCGGCGTCGGCGCCACGCCGAAGTCCTGCGCCTCGTTCGACGCCTCCGGCGGCGTGAACCGCGCTTGCCCGGACTGCGGGGATGGACCCTGCGGGCCCTGCGTCGCGCGCGGCGGCGGCTGCGACACCGACGGCGGCGGCAGGGACGGCTGGCGCTGGCCGGAACCGCCGAAGCTGTCCTGCGCACGGATCGCCGGCGCGATGGCAAGGCACAGGAGGGTCGCGACCGCGGGTGCCAGCGCCAGCTGGCGCGACAGGCCGGTCATGGAATGCGCTCCAGTTCGGTGGCGTTGGCCGGATCGTGGTAGGGATCGTTGCTGCTGTAGACCAGGTTCGGATCGCTGTTGCCCTGGAACACCCGGCTGCCGCCGTGGATGCTCGACTGCACCGTGCTGCCGTCGGTGCCGGCGTAGCTGTTGTACTCACCGATGCCTTCCAGCGTCCTGCGCTGGATGTTGTCGTTGGTCGCGCTGGTGTTGGCGGCGATGGCGCTGTAGATCCCCGCCACCTCCTGGTTGGTGCGCATGCGGATCGCGTGGCGGTCGGCGGCGCCGCGGGCGTTGATGATCGCCATCTGCCGGTTGTGCCAGTCGTCGATGCTGCGGCGCTGGCCGTCGTGGAAGCGGTTGACGTTGGCCATGCTGCGCCGCTTCATCGCCTCCATCCACTGCGGGTTGGGGCGCATCGACTGCGCGACGCGCCCGCTCAGCTCCATGTCGAGGCGGCCGTTGGGCGCGCGCAGCGAATGGATCGTGGCGGTGCCTGCGACCACGTTGCCCTGCGCCTGCGAGAATGTCACCGCGGCGCTCAGCATCTCGCGCATGTCGACGCCGTCCTTGTCGTAGCCGATCAGCATGCGCCCGGCGTCATGGCGCACCTGCGCCTGCGGGTTCGCCTGCGCGGCCTGCGCCATCTGCTGCTCGACGTCCGGCAACCGCTGGTAGTCGAGCACGCGCGCGCCGGGGCGCGTGCGCTGCACGGTGGCCTCGAGGAATTCGCGGGTCGAGCGGAACGGCGCCGCCGGGCAGGGGTTCATCTGGATCTCGGTGCCGGCCACCTGCCAGCTGAAGCCGGGCAGGATCTCGATCGCGGTCAGGCTGTCGGGTGCGATCGCACCCCAGGCGACCTGCAGCTGGTTGGCGACGCAGTTGGTCGAATCGTTCCAGCTCACCCCGCCCACGGTCTGCCAGCCGGCCGGGACCTGCACGTCGGAGGCGACCATCGGCTGCGCGAAGCCGTTGCCGTCGACGATCTGCGCCGGCTGCAGGCGCGAGGTATCGGGCGGCGGCGGCATCGGCGGGGGCGCGGCCTGCCGCTGCAGCGCCGGTCCTTCCGGCGCGTTCGCCAGCATGCCCTGGTCGACCTGCGGCGCCTGCCCCTGCGGCCAGCCCGGCGTCTGATTTTCGTCGTCCAGGGCCTGCCAGCCCTCGCCCGCCGGCGCACCGCCGCCGCAGGCCGCCAGCGCCAGTCCCAGCACCGTTGCCGCCACGCCCGCCCTGATCCCGCTGCCCATGATCGTCTCCCCGGGCCCGGATGGCCCTGTCCCCCTTCGAGGCGCAGGACGCCGCGAAACCGGCTCACGCCGGCGGCAGGCGACCGGCGTGAGCCGATCCGGCTGGAATCCGCGCCTTGTCGGGTGAACGGCCGGCGCGGCCGCTTCCAGGGGGACCTCCGCATGCTCGACCGCACACGCCCGCCATGCGCCACCCGGCGCGAACTCTATGCGCGCATCGCCAACGCCGCCGGCGACCGCGACATCTGCCGCGCCGAACGCCTGCTGCTGCGCGCGCTCGAGCGGCAGTGGCCGCAGGCGCGGCTCGAGCGCCTGCTGGCGCTGCTGCTGCGGCGCGTGGGCGGCGACGCGACCGCCGCCGGAGCGATGCCATGAGCCAGGGCCACCACGCGCCGTTCGAACGCCTGCGCCAGGCCTGGTCAGCGCTGATCCGCCAGAGCCTCGAACAGCCAGCTGCGCGCGACCTGCCAGTGGCGCTTGACGGTCGCAGGGGAACTACCCAGCGCCTCGGCGGTTTCCTCGATGGTCAGGCCGCCGAAGTAGCGCAGTTCGACGATCCTCGCCTTCTCCGCGTCGAAGCGCTCGAGCGCGGCGAGGGCGCCGTCAAGCGCGGCGACGTCGACGCCGTCGCCGCTGCCGTCGGCCAGGTCGACGCTGGTGATTGACACCCGTTCGCCACCGTCGCGCTTGCGCGCCGCGCGCCGGCGCGCGTGGTCGACCAGCACCTCGCGCATCACCCTCGCGGCCATGTGCACGAAATGAACGCGGTCGCGCCATTCGATGCGCTCCAGCCCGCTCAGGCGCATGTAGGCCTCGTTGACCAGCGCGGTGGCCTGCAGCGTGTGTCCGGCGCGTTCGTCGCCGAGCTGGCGCTGCGCGATCGCGCGCAGCTCGGGGTAGACCGCGTCGACCAGCCGGTCGCGCGCGGACAGGTCTCCCTGCCGCCAGTCCGCAAGCCATGCCGTGAATTCCCCGTTCACGACGGCGAGTCTAGCAACGGCCGCGGACGTTGCACACGTGGGCAAGGCGCCGCGCTTTTGCCGGCGTCACGCAGCGTTCCGGATGATCCCCGGTACCTCGTCAATGAACTCCCCCGCCCCAAGGGCCGGGGTATCGTGTTCCGTGTAGGAGCGCCTTCAGGCGCGATGCCCTTCGTTCCGTCGCCGGCCAAGATCAAGCTCATCGCGCCTGAAGGCGCTCCTACAATCCCGTCGGTGCGCGGGAAGCGGCGGGGAATGCACCCGCGGGGATCCAGCACCGGCCCCTTGTCATTCCGAACGGAGCGAGGAATCTGATGGAAAACCGGATCTCCCGCGGAGCCCGGCCCGGACGAGGCCGAAGGGCTCGGGATGACGGCGCGGGAGCCCATGCACTCGCGGGCCGCCGCACTACCCGGCAACCCGCGTGCGGGCGGGAGTACGGGACATGACCGCGCCGGGCGAAGGCCAGGTGCTGCAGTGGTTCGAGCGTGCGCTCGACCAGCCCGCCCGTGGCCGCCGCGCCTGGCTCGACGCACAGGCCCTGCCCGAATGGCTGCACCTGCGCGTGCTGCGCCTGCTCGAGGCCGAATCCAGCGTCGGCGATTTCCTCGAACAGCCCGCGACCGCGCGCGAACCCGACGGTTTTCCGCAGCTGGGCGAACGCATCGGCCCGTTCGAACTGGTCGAACGCATCGACAGCGGCGGCATGGGCGTGGTCTACCTTGCGCGCCGCGCCGACCGCGCCTACGAGCAGCAGGTGGCGGTCAAGCTGATCCGCCCACTGCACCTTGGCGCGGGCGCCGCGTTCCGGGCGCGGCTGGTCGCCCGCTTCGAGAACGAACGCGCGCTGCTGGCGCGGCTCTCGCACCCGAACATCGCGCGCATCCTCGACGGCGGCAGCACCGGTCCGGGCATTCCGTGGCTGGCGATGGAACACGTCGCCGGCAGTTCGCTGATCGAGCACTGCGACCGCCACGCGCTCGACATCGACGCGCGCCTGGACCTGTTCGGCAAGGTCTGCGACGGCGTGCAGGAAGCCCATCGCCACCTGATCGTGCACCGCGACCTCAAGCCCGAGAACATCCTCGTCGACGCCGACGGCGAACCGAAGCTGCTCGACTTCGGCATCGCGCGCATGTTGGAGAAGGACGAGGACGACCCCGGCGCGCCGTCGCTCACCTCGCTCACCGCGATGACCCCGGCCTACGCCAGCCCCGAGCAGGTGCGCCGGCAGCCGACGACGACGCGCTCGGACGTCTATTCGCTGGGCGTGCTGCTGTACCAGCTGCTGACCGGATCGCGCCCCTACGAACTGGCCGGGCTCAGCCCCGCGGAAGCCGAACGTACCGTCTGCGAGACGCAGCCGCTGCCGCTGCGCAATGCGGTGGACCGCGCCCCGCTCGACGATGCCGTGCGCGAGCGCCGGCTGGCGCAGCTCGACGGCGACCTCGAGCGCATCGTCGCCAAGGCCATGCACAAGGACGTGGAACGCCGCTACGGATCGGCGCATGAACTGGCCGACGACATCCGGCGCCACCTCGAGGGCCAGCCAGTGCTGGCGCACCCGGACTCGCCCGCGTACCGCCTGCGCAAGTTCGTCGGCCGCCACCGGCTGGGCACCGCACTCGCCGCATCCGCCGCGCTCGCGATCCTCGGCGCGACGGGCATCGCGGCATGGCAGGCGCGGCAGGCCGCTCGCGCCGCCGACGACATGCGCCAGGTCAACGCGTTCCTGATGGACGTGCTGTCGATGTCCGACCCGTTCAACAGCGGTGGCGAACTCACCCTCAGCCAGGCGCTGGACGGCGCCGCCGAACGCATCGACGGGCATTTCCCCGGCCGCCCCGACCTGTCCGCCGAGGTCCGCTTCGGCATCGGCTACAGCATGGTCGGCCGCTATCGCCTGCAGCAGGCGGAAACCCAGCTCGAACGCGCGCTGCAGGAGAGCGAAGCGGTGTTCGGCCGCGACGACGTGCGCACGATCCGCGTCATCGAGGGCCTGGCCGGGCTGCGCCACGAGCAGGGCCGCATCGACGATGCCATCGCGCTGTACCGCGACGGCATCGCGCGCTGCGAGCGCGCGGGACTGCGGAAGGATCCGGTCTACCTCTACCTGGTCAACAACCTCGGCATGCTGTTCATGACCCAGGACCGCTACGACGAGGCGGATGCGATGCTGCAGCGGACGCTGGAGATCTGGCGCGCATCGCACGACGGCGGCGGGGCGAGCACCGACCACGCCAACCTGCTGTCGAACCTCGCCCAGGTCGCGCACGAAACGGGCGGGTACGCACGCTCGGACCAGCTCTACCGGCAGGCGCAGGCGGAGCTCGAATCGCTGTTTCCCGGGGGCAGCCCGGACCTGGCGATCGTGCTGGGCAACCGCGGCCAACTGGCCGAGGACATGGACGACAGGGACGGCGCGCTTGCGCTGTACCGGCAATCGCTGGCGATGCGCGAACAGGTGTTCAAGGGCGACCATCCCAGCCTCGTCGTCGGCCTGGGCAATGTCGCGCGGCTGTCGGCCGAGGCCGGCGACGTCGCGGCCGCGCTCGACGCCGCCCTGCGCGGCGCCGAAATGGCCGACCGCGTGTACACCGGGCCCAGCGGCCGCCACGCCAGCGCCTACGCCACGCTGTCCGCGGCGCGGCTGGCCAGCGGCGACACGGAAGGCGCGGCCGATGCCCTGCGTCGCGCGCGGCGCCTGCTGGCCGCCGTGGATCCGCCCACGCCTTCCGTAAAGAGCTACCTGGACGGCGTCTCGGCCCGCCTGTGCGCCGCGCCGGACGCGCCGGCAGCCGATTGCGCCGCGCCCTGAGACCCCGCTCCGTCCATTCCCGACCGCACGCCCTGGTACGGTGGTTCGACCCGCCGTCGGCTAGACTGCGCGCTTCCCCGCAGCAGTCCCGGGCATGAATCCGAACTACCTCGACTTCGAACAGCCCATCGCCGACCTCGAGGCCAAGATCCACGAACTGCGCCAGGCCAGCAGCGGCCCGGCGGTGAACATCGACGCCGAGATCCACGCGCTGCAGGACAAGCTGCGCAAGCGCACCGCGCACATCTTCCGCGACCTCAGCTCCTGGCAGGTCTCGCAGCTGGCGCGGCACCCGATGCGGCCGTACACGCTGGACTACATCAAGGTGTTCTGCGACGAGTTCGAGGAGCTGGCCGGCGACCGCGCCTACGCCGACGACCCGGCGATCGTCGGCGGCCTCGGCCGCATCGACGGCCGCCCGGTGGTGATCATCGGCCACCAGAAGGGCCGCGACACCAAGTCCAAGGTGCGCCGCAACTTCGGCATGCCGCGCCCCGAGGGCTATCGCAAGGCGCTGCGCCTGATGAAGCTGGCCGAGCGCTTCAGGCTGCCGCTGCTGACCTTCATCGACACCCCCGGGGCCTACCCCGGCATCGGCGCCGAGGAGCGCGGCCAGTCCGAGGCCATCGCCCGCAACCTGATGGAAATGGCGGAACTGAAGACGCCGATCATCTGCACCGTGATCGGCGAAGGCGGCTCCGGTGGCGCGCTCGCGATCGGCGTCGGCGACCGCACCGTCATGCTCGAGTACAGCACCTATTCGGTGATCTCGCCCGAGGGCTGCGCCTCGATCCTGTGGAAGGACGCGGGCAAGGCGCGCGACGCGGCCGAGCAGCTCGGCCTGACCGCGAAGCGGCTGTACGAACTGAAGCTGGTCGACAAGGTGATGCGCGAACCGATCGGCGGCGCGCACCGCAACCCGCGCCAGACCGCGATCCGGCTCAAGACGGTGCTGCTCAACGAACTCGACGCGCTCGACGGCCTGCCGATCCCGGAACTGCTGGAGCGGCGTTACCAAAGGCTGCGCGGCTACGGCGCGTACGAGAACGCCTGACCGGATCGCGCCTGCGCATGAGCCCGATCCTGCTGCTGTCGATCGCGCTGCAGGTCGCCTGCGCGGTGCACGCCGTGCGCACCGGGCGGCCGCTGTACTGGGCGTTCATCCTGCTGATCGGCTCGTACATCGCAGTCGCGGTCTACGTCCTCGCCGAAGTGCTGCCGGACATGCGCAACAACCGCAGCGCGCGCCTGCTCGCGCGCAACGTGCAGGACCGGATCGACCCCGGTCGCGGCAAGCGCGAGGCCAGCCGCCGGCTCGACATCGCCGACACGCTCGACAACCGCCGACGGCTGGCCGAACAGAGCCTGCTCGACGGCGACTACGCGCACGCGGCCGAGCTGTACGGTGCCTCGCTGAAGGGCCTGTACGCGACCGATCCGGACCTGATGCTCGGGCTGGCGAAGGCGCAGTTCGGCCTCAACGAACCCGCGCAGGCGCGCGCGACGCTGGATGCACTGATCGCCGCGAACCCCGGCTTCCGCTCCAGCGAGGGCCACCTCCTGTACGCCCGCGCCACCGAGGCCGCGGGCGACATCCCCGCCGCCCTGCACGAGTACGAAGCCGTGGTGCAGGGCCATCCGGGCGAGGAAGCCCGCGCCCGCTACGCGCTGCTGCTCAAGCGCGAAGGCGATGCCGCCGGCGCCGAACGCCTGTTCCGCGAAATCCTCAAGCGCGCCGATGCGCTGCCGCGCTACTACCGCAAGGAGCAGCGCGAGTGGATCGAACTGGCGAAGCACGAGTTGGGTTAGCCGCGGCGCGGCACGCGCACTGGCGGGACTGGAGCCGAACACGCGTCCGCCCTGATCCCGGGTCCGGTGGGTCTAGAATCGCCCCGTCCGCAACCGGCGGACTTCCGGGGAACGACCATGATCATCAAGAAGCTCGACGTGCTTTCGGTGGGCAAGATCACGGGCATCATTGCGGCGGCTTTCGGCCTGCTCGCGGGCCTGATCCTGCTGGTTTTCGGCGGGATGCTGGCGGGACTGGCCGGCGGCACCGGCGAGGGCAATCCCCTGCTCGCGGTGGGCGGCGGCATCTTCGGCGTGATCGCGCTGCCGATCATCTACGGCATCTTCGGTTTCATCGGCGGCCTGATCCAGGCGCTGATCTACAACCTCGCGGCCGGCGTGATCGGCGGCATCCGCATCGAGACCGAGTGAACGCCTGCGTCGCGCGGACGCGGGTCCGTGCGACGCCCCACCACACCATGTCGCCATGACCTTCCCGCTCACGTGGCCGGCCGACGCGCCGGCCGCGGCGAACGCGCCGCTGCTGGTGGGATACAGCGGCGGCCTCGATTCCACCGTCCTGCTGCAGCGCCTGGCCGGCGACGCCGCGTTGCGCGCGCGCGGCCTGCGCGCGATCCACGTCCACCACGGCCTGCACGCCGACGCCGATGCGTGGGCGGGACATTGCGCGCGGACATGCGCGGCACTCGACATTCCGCTCGATGTCGTTCGCGTGCGCGTCGCCCGCGACGGCGACGGGCTCGAAGCCGCAGCGCGTCGCGCGCGCCACGCCGCGTTCGAAACCGCGCTGGCCGGCGACGCAGTGCTGGTGCTCGCGCACCACCGCGACGACCAGGCCGAAACCTTCCTGCTGCGCGCGCTGCGCGCCTCGGGCGTCGACGGGCTGGCCGCGATGCGCGCCTGGCGGCGGTTCGGGCGCGGCTGGCTGTGGCGCCCGCTGCTCGGCGTGCCGCGGCAGGCACTGCGCGACCATGCGCACGCATGCGGGCTGCGCTGGATCGAGGATCCGTCGAACGAGGACGACGCACACGACCGCAACTTCCTGCGCCTGCACGTGATGCCGGCGCTGCGCACGCGTTGGCCGCGCGCCGATGCCGCGTTCGCGCGCACCGCGGGCCTGCAGCGCGAAGCCGCCGGCCTGCTGTCCGAAGCCGACGCGCAGGCGCTCGCCATGGCGCGGACGGTGGACCCGCGCTGCCTGCAGGTGTCGCCGCTTGCCGCCCTGCCCGAGGCACGACGGGCCCGCGTGCTGCGCCAGTGGGTGAACGAGGCCGGACTGCCGCCGCTGCCGGCGGAGGGTGTCGCGCGGATCGCGCGGCAGCTATTCGGCGATGCGCCGGGAGAGGTCGGTGAATTCGCATGGCGTGGCGCCGTCGTCCGTCGCTGGCGGGACCTGCTATGGGCCGGGCCGATGCTGCCACCCGCGCCCGCCGGCATCCGCATCGACTGGGATGGCGCGATGCCACTGCCCTGGCCGGGCGGCGGCACGCTTGCGCTGGAAATCGTGCCACCCGCCGGTGGCGCTTCCGGTGCGGACGCTGCGGCAGGCATCGCGACGCCGTTCGTCGTCCACGCGCGCATGGGCGGCGAACGCATCATGCTGCCGGGCCGCCGACATTCGCACGCGCTCAAGCACGTGCTGCAGGACCTCGGCGTGCCGCCCTGGATCCGCGCGCGCCTGCCGCTGCTCCGCGACCGCGAGGGAACGGTGCTTGCCGCCGGCAACCTCGCCTTCTCCGCCGGATTCGATGCCTGGCAGCGGGCGACCGGCCGGCGCCTGCACTGGTCGGGCGTCGCCGCGACCTGACCTGCACGCGCCGCTGGCTTACACTTCACGCATGGCCAAGAAGCCCGCCGCCGAGACATCCGCCGTCGCCGATTTCGAGACTTCGCTCGACCAGCTCGAACAGCTGGTCGAGAAGATGGAGCACGGCGAGATGAGCCTGGAGGAATCGCTGGCCGCGTACGAGCGCGGCGTCGGCCTGTACCGCCGCTGCCAGCAGGCGCTGGAGCAGGCGGAACTGCGCGTGCGCCTGCTCACCGATCCCGATGCGCCGGACAAGGCCGAACCCTTCCCCGGCGCCGCCGATGGCGACGCCTGAACCCCGCGAACACGACGTCCAGGCGCGACTGACCCGCTGGCGCACCCGCGCCGATGCCGCGCTCGCCGCCGCACTCGACGGCATTGAAGGCACCGAACCACGCCTGCTCGCGGCCATGCGCCACGCCGTGCTGCTCGGCGGCAAGCGCATGCGGCCGCTGCTCGCATACGCGGCGGGACACGCCTGCGGCGCGCGCGAAGAAGCGCTGGACGCGCCGGCCGCCGCGGTGGAGCTGGTCCACGCCTACTCGCTGGTGCATGACGACCTGCCGGCGATGGACGACGACGCCCTGCGCCGCGGCCAGCCGACCGTGCACGTCGCCTTCGACGAGGCGACCGCGATCCTCGCCGGTGACGCGCTGCAGGCGCTGGCGTTCTCCATGCTCGCGCAGTCCCCGCTGCCCGACGCGCGGCGCGTGGGGATGCTGGCCGAACTGGCCGGCGCTTCCGGCGCGGCGGGCATGTGCGGCGGACAGGCGTTCGACCTGGCCGCGACCGGCGGCGGGACGATCACGCTTGACGCGCTTGAACGCCTGCACGCGATGAAGACCGGCGCCCTGCTGCGCGCCGCGGTGCGGCTGGGCGCGATCGCCGCCGATGCCGACGCGCCGACGCGGCGCGCGCTGGACGACTTCGCCGACGCGCTCGGCCTCGCCTTCCAGATCCGCGACGACCTGCTCGACGTCGAGGGCGACAGCACCACGCTCGGCAAGACCGCCGGCAAGGACGCCGCGCAGGACAAGGCCACCTTCCCGGCCCTGATCGGGCTGGACGCCTCGCGCGCGCGCCTGCGCGCACTCGCGCAGCGCATGGACGACGCGCTCGCGGGATGCGGAGGCGACACCGTGCCGCTCGCCGCCCTCGGCCGCCGCGCGATCGAGCGCGACCACTAACGCCGGGATTGGGTGCGACACCCGATCCTGTCATCTCGAGCCGCAGGCGAGAGATCCCGCCCGATGAGAGAAGATCCCTCGCTGCGCTCGGGATGACAGGCACCTGCCGCCGTCAGAGCAGCCGCAGCGTCAGCGGATAGCGGTAATGCTCGCCGTTCCAGGCCTTGATCATGGCGATGATGCTGCACACCAGCCACATCACCGCGATCGCCGCGACGGCGGCCAGCAGCACCAGGCCCGCCGGCAGCGTGACGATCAGGCCGATACCCAGCGTCAGCACGGTCGCGCCCAGCAGCAGGAAGCCGACCACGCACACCGCGCAGGCGTACAGAAACATGCTGAGGTTGAAGTTGAACGCCTCGCGCGCGTGTTCGGCGGCGAAGGGCGCGTCGTCGCGCTTGAGCAGATAGATCACGCCCGCCGCAAGCATGCCGGCGAAACCCGCCGTCCAACTGGTCAGCAGCGCCAGCGCCAGGGCGGCGACGTGCGCCCCGGCGGCCCACTGGCGATCGGCCAGGGAAGCGTCTTCACGATGCAGCATCGCATTCATCGTCCGGCTCCCGCCGGAAACCGTCCGGCGCAGGAACGATGATGCGGTCGCACGCGGGGAACTCAACCCGCCTGAAGCCCTAGTGACCTTTGGCCCCCCGCCGAAATCCTGTAGGAGCGCCTTCAGGCGCGACCACCGATCACGGGGTCCAGCGGGTCGCGCCTGAAGGCGCTCTTACAAAACGATGCCGGCCCGCAATTGCGCGCCGGCACGGGGCTCAGTTGATCAGCCGGATCGCAAACGGATAGCGGTAGTCCTCGCCCTTGTTGGCGGCGAGCCCGGCGATGATGCTGAAGATGATGCAGACGATCCAGAGGATGAAGTTCAGCAGCGCGCCGATCAGGATCACCGACAGGATGATGCCGATGATGTAGCCGAACAGCAGCGTGATCTGGAAGTTCAGCGCTTCCTTCGACTGGCTGGTCAGGAAACCCTTGTCCGCCTTGTCCTTGTTGATCAGCCACACCACCAGCGGCACGATGAAGCCGAGGATGATGCCGGACAGGTGCGTCAGCATCGCGACCGTGCGGTCGTCCTGGCTGGTTTCGCCGCCGTGGATCGGATTGGTGTCGTTCATGTCGCCTTCCCCGGGTTGGTTGGAAATCACGGTTTCCGTACGCCGGCGCCTGCCCCCGCACGGTCGTCGGCTAGCATACCTTCAATCGCCGCCGGCCACCGTCATCCGCCCCAGCAGGATCGACCCCGTGCGGATGTGCGAGCGCGGGTCGACGTCGCCGCCCACCGCCTCGATCCCGGCGAACATGTCGCGCAGGTTGCCGGCGATGGTGATCCCGTCCACCGGGTGCGCGATCTGGCCGTTCTCGACCAGGAACCCCGCCGCGCCGCGCGAATAGTCGCCGGTCACGGCATTGACGCCCTGCCCCATCAGTTCGGTGACCACCAGGCCGCGGCCCATGCCGCGCACCAGGTCGTCGAAGCCCCCGGCGTTCGCGCGCACTTCGAGGTTGTGCACGCCGCCGGCATTGGCCGTGGTCTGCAGCCCGAGCTTGCGCGCCGAATAGCTGCCGAGCACGTAACGCTGCAGCACGCCGCCCTCGACCAATGCGGAAGCGTGCGTGGCCACGCCCTCGTTGTCCCAGGCCGCCGAGCGCAGGCCGCGCGCCAGGAACGGGTTCTCGTGCATCGACAGCCAGTCCGGGAAGATCCGCGTGCCGGCGCTGTCGAGCAGGAAACTCGCGCGCCGGTACAGCGCGCCGCCGGACACCGCGCCGAGCAGGTGGCCGACCAGCGAACGCGCCATTTCCGCCGGGAACAGCACCGGATACTCGCCGGTCGCGACCGGGCGCGGCTGCAGCCGCGCCAGCGTGCGCTGCGCGGCCCTGCGGCCGATCGCCGCGGGACGCTCCAGGTCGGCTTCGGCCAGCGCGATGCTGTACCAGCCGTCGCGCTGCATGTCCTCGCCGCTGCCGGCGATCAGGGCGCAGCCGACGCTGTGGTGGCTGCCGCGTTCGCTGCCGACGAAGCCATGCGAGTTGGCGTACACGCCCAGCGACGCGCTGGTACTGACCGAGGCGCCGTCGGAGTTGGCGATGCGCGCGTCGGCATCGCGTCCGGCGGCCTCGCAGGCGAGGGCGATGTCGACCGCGCGTTCGGCGTCCAGCGCCCAGGGATGCCAGTCGTCGAAGTCGGGCCAGCCATCCGGCCCGGGCCGCGCCATCAGTCCGGCGTCGGCGAGGCCCGCCGCGGCGTCGTCCTCGGTGAATTTCGCGATCGCGCAGGCCTGGGCCACGGTGGCGTCGAGGCTGGATTCGCGCAGGTCGGCGGTGCTGGCGCTGCCCTTGCGCTGGCCGAAGTACACGGTGACGCCGATGCCGCGGTCGCGCGTGGACTCGACCGTCTCCACCTCGCCCATGCGCACGTTTACGCTGAGCCCGCGCTCCTCCGAGCACGAGACCTCGGCCTGGCTGGCGCCCTGCGTGCGGCAGGCGTCGAGCAGGCGCGCGGCCAGCGCCTCGAGGCGGTCGAGCCGCTCGCGGCTGTCGTCGGTGGCGGACACGGCAACGCTGTTCAATGGCTTATCCTTTGCATCATTGCTGTCATCCCGAGGCCGAAGGCCGAGGGATCTGTTCTTGCTTCCGGAGCGCGGGGACGAGCTTCCCCGCGGAGCCCGCCCCGGGCGAAGCCGAAGGGCCCGGAACGACACGTAGCGGGTGATCGATGCGCGGTACCGACGAAGAATCCGGAGAATATCTCGGCCCCAGCCGCAGCCAGCAGCGCCGCGAGGCGCTGGACGTGCTGGCGCTGGCCGCGCGGCTGGTCGCGCTGGAGCCGGGCCGGCTGGCGAAGCTGCCGGTGTCCGAACACCTGCTGCCGCACATCGCCGAGACCAGGCGCATCACCTCGCACATCGCGCACAAGCGCCAGCTGGCGTTCCTGGCCAAGCAGATGCGGCGCGAGGACGACGAGGCCCTGGACGCGATCCGCGACGCGCTCGACGCCGGCGGCGAGGCGGCGAAGCAGGAAACCGCCCTGCTGCACCGCGCCGAGCGCTGGCGCGAGCGGCTGCTCGACGAGGGCGACGCGGCGCTGGCGGAGTTGCTGGCCGAGTTCCCGCAGGCGGACCGGCAGAAGCTCCGGCAGCTGGCGCGCAATGCGGTCGAGGAGCGCAACCGCAACAAGCCGCCGCGGGCGTTCCGGGAGCTGTTCCGGGAGATCCGGGACCTGCTGGGTGGCTCGTCCGAAGGCGACGATGGCGCCGGCGCGGAAGAGCCCGACGCCCCCTGATGCCGTCATTCCAGCGAAAGCTGGAATCCATGTTGCTCTTGCGTGTCCGCACCGGAATACGAAAAGCGAAAATGGATTCCAGCTTTCGCTGGAATGACGGGAAGTTTTGCACGTGCGGGCGAGCGCAGCGGCTGGCGCGTTTTTCCGAATCACGAATGCCCGATCACCAATCACGGCCTTCAAGCCTTCGTCCCACCCACCGTGACCTGCGAAATCAGCAGCGAAGGCTGCCCCACGCCGACCGGCACGCTCTGCCCGTCCTTGCCGCAGGTGCCCACGCCCTCGTCCAGGGCGAGGTCGTTGCCGACCATGGTCACGCGCTGCATCGTCTCCGGGCCGTTGCCGATCAGGGTCGCGCCCTTGACCGGCGCGGTGATCCTGCCGTCCTCGATCAGGTAGGCCTCGGTCGCGGAGAACACGTACTTGCCGCTGGTGATGTCGACCTGGCCGCCGCCGAAGTTCACCGCGTACAGGCCGCGCTTGACCGAGCGGATCATCTCCTCGCGCTCGTGCGTGCCGGCCAGCATGTAGGTGTTGGTCATGCGCGGCATCACCAGGTGCGCGAAGGATTCGCGGCGGCCGTTGCCGGTCGGCGCGACGCCCATCAGCCGCGCATTGAGCGTGTCCTGCATGTAGCCGGCCAGCACGCCATCCTCGATCAGGGTGGTGCAGCGCGTCGGCGTGCCCTCGTCGTCGACGTTGAGCGAGCCGCGGCGGCCGGGCAGCGTGCCGTCGTCGACGATGGTCACGCCCGGCGCGGCCACGCGCTGGCCCATGCGGCCGGCGTAGGTGGACGTGCCCTTGCGGTTGAAGTCGCCCTCCAGCCCGTGGCCGACGGCCTCGTGCAGCAGCACGCCCGGCCAGCCGCTGCCGAGCACCACCGGCATGTTGCCGGCCGGCGCGTCGATCGCCTCGAGGTTCACCAGCGCCTGGCGCAGCGCTTCGCGCGCGAAGCGCTCGGGCTTGCCGTCGCCGAGCAGTTCCTCGTAGGTGTAGCGCCCGCCGTAGCCGGCGTAGCCGCTCTCGCGGCGCCCGTCCTGTTCGACGATCACCTGCACGTTGAGCCGCACCAGCGGGCGCACGTCGCCGGCGAGCACGCCGTCGCTGCGCGCGACCAGCACCGTGTCCACGCCGCCGGTCAGGCCGACCATCACCTGCTTCACCCGCGGATCGGCGGCGCGCAGCGCGCGGTCGACGCGGCGCAGCGCCTCGACCTTGGCCTCGTTGCCGAGCGCGTCGATCGGATCGTGCGCGGGATACAGGGCGCGCGTCTGCCCCACCGCCAGCGCCTGCGGCGCATGCGAGGTCCCGTCGCGCGCGATCGCGCGCGCCGAGCGCGCGGCTTCCAGCAGCGCCTCGCCGTTGATGTCGTCGGAATAGGCGAAGCCGGTTTTCTCGCCGCTGATCGCGCGCACGCCCACGCCCTGCTCGATCGAATGCGCGCCGTCCTTGACGATGCCGTCCTCGACGCTCCAGCTCTCGCGCCGCGAATGCTGGAAGTACAGGTCGCCGAAATCGACGCCCGGCCCCAGCAGGGTGCCGAACATGCGGTCGAGCTGGTGCGCGTCGAGGCCGGCGGGCAGCAGCAGGCGGGATTGCGCGACGGTGAGCGCGGTCTGGGGGTTGTTCATGCGGCCAAGTCTGGGGCTTGTGGCGGGGATCGCAAGTCCGCGCGTCAATGGTCGCGCGCGGGCACCGCGGCCTGGCGCGCGGCGGCGGCCTGCGGCGCGGCGGCGTGGTCGAGCACCTCCACCTTCGGATCCTTCCACGGCCCGGTGACGCGATAGGTCTTCGCGCCCATCTCGCCCAGCGGCCGCTTCAGCATCGCGTTGGCGACCGCGCCGACCGCGGCGCCCACCGGCCCGCCCGCGATCGCGCCCACCGCCGGCAGCAGGTTGCCGGTCTTGGGCAGGACCTCGATGGTCTGGTCGTGGGTCTGCGCGCGCAGGTCGCTGCGCCCGCGCATGCGGATCTCCGCCGCCGGCCCGTCGATCACCATGTCGTCGCTGCGCGCGGCGCCCGCGGCGAAGCGCACGCTGCCGCCGACGCGGTCGAAGGCGAAGCCCTTCGAGAAGAAGTCGCGGAAGTCGAGCATCAGCCGGCGCGGCAGCTGGGCGACGCTGAGCAGCCCCAGCACCCGCCCCGCGCCCGGCTCCACCTCCACCAGGCGCCCGTCCTTGATCGCCAGCGACAGTTCGCCCTGCATCGTGCCGAGCGCGAAATCCGCCGGGCCGCGCGGCCATTGCGCGGAGAAGCGCAGGGCGCCGGTGCCGCCGTCGATGCTCTTGCCGAAGCCCAGCCCCGCCATCAGCTCGCCGAAATCGCGGCTGTCCGCATCGACCTGCAGCCGCGTGCGCGCCGCATTGCCGCGCCCGGTCCAGGCGCCGCTGGCCTCGAGCTGCTGGGTCGGCGAGCGCGCCTGCAGCTGCTCGATCTCGAGCCCGTCCGCCGTCGGCCGCGTGCGCAGCGCGAGCCTGCCGAGCGCGAGCGTGCCGAAGCGGAAATCGTCGACGTCGAGCTGCAGCGGCGGCACCTTCGCCGGATCGATCGTCTCGCCGGCCTGCTCCGGCGCGGACGTGGACGCGCCCGCCAGCGGTTCGGCGACCTGCCAGTGCAGGCGCGCGAAGCGGCCGCTGACCGCGGCGCGCGTGTCGCGCGGCACCTGCAGCGTGCCGGCGATCGCGTCGCCCTCGAAACGGACCTCGGTGCCGCCCTGCGCCTGCGCGGCGACCAGGCGCGTGTCGGCGAAGGTGGTGCCGAGCAGTTTGAGCTGCGCGGCCGTCACGTCGAGGCTGCGCAGCGCCAGGCCGTCGCCGCTGCCGCTGCCGCCGGAGGCGAGCGTGGCCCAGGCCAGCGCGTCGAGCACCGGCGTGCGGCCGCTGGCCACCAGTCCCGAGGCGGGCGGCGCTTCGGCCACCCGCGAGGCGCCGAGCGCGACGCGCACGCCGGTGCCTGCCTGCGACGTGCGCGCACGCAGGGCGAGCCGTCCGCCGAGGTCGACGTTGACCTCGCCGCCGTCCAGCGGCAGCGTCGTGGTGATGGTGGTCGGCAGCGTCGCCGACGCCGGCTTCTTCAGCGGTTCGGGCAGGTCGAGCACGGTACCGGCGAGGCTGGAGCGCAGCTGCAGCCGCGTCGCCTGGCCGGTCGCGGCCTGCGACGCCTTCGCGACCGCCACCCCCACCTGCCACTGCGACTGGCCGCGGATGTGCGGCGCCAGCCAGCCCAGTTCGGGCGCATGCTGCAGCAGGTCGCTCGCGGTCAGCGCGGCATCGAGATCGGCCTCGAACGCGGACGCGGCATCGCGCACGTGGCCCTCGCCCGCGCGCAGCGACAGCGTGCCCGGCCGGCCGTCGCGCACCGCGGACAGGCCATTGCCGTCGAAGCCGTGGCGGTCGTAGCGCGCGCGGCCGCGGACCTGTTCGAAGGCGAGCTTCCAGCGCGCGTCGGCCAGCTTCGCGCCGTCCAGTTCCACTTCGCCGGACAGCACCGGCCTGGCGCCGCCACCGCGCAGCGGCAGCGCCATCGTGAAGGTCGTCGCCGCCGACCCGCTGGCCGAGAGGCTGTCGAGCGTGTCCTCGATGCCCTTGCGCAGCGGGCTCTGGCGCAGCAGCGACAGCAGTTTCGCGGCGTCGCCGGCGGCGGCGGCGCGGACGTTCAGCTCGGCCCTGCCGTAGTGCGCGAGGTCGGCCTCGATGTCCCTGATGCCGACGCCCGCGATCGCCCCGCGCCCCTTCACCGAAAAGCCGTCGTTGACGAAGGCGACGTCGCCTTCCAGGTGGTCGACCGCCGGCCAGTCGTGCTGGAACTTCACCACCGCGTCGACCAGCTGCGCATCGGCGTGGAACAGGCCGCTGTGCTGCTGCTTCTGCAGCGTGCTGAAGGGCCAGTCGTCGAGGTCGCCGACGATCAGGGCGCGCCCGTTGCGCACGCGCCCCGAGACCAGGGCGTCGTCGAGCCAGCGCTCGGCCGCGTCGGGCATCAGGTGGCGCACCCAGAAGCGCCGGGCGACCGGCACCTGCGCCTCGTCGATGGTCGCGGCGAGATCGATGAACGGGCGCGTGCCATCGTTCAGGAACCACATCCCGCCGCGCACGTCTGCGGCGTAGCCCTCGCCGTCGATGCGCAGTGCGGGCGTGCCGATGCGCAGGCCCGCGCCTTCGCGCCAGCCGACGACGTCGCCGCGCAGCGTGACCGGATGCGGCTGGCCGAAGCCCGAAGGCCAGTCGAAGCGGACCACCGCGACCGGATCGGGCTCGAAGCGGAAGCCGTGTTCGTCGCCCGACAGCGTGCCGGCAAGACCATCGAGGCCCGGCGTATCGCCGATGGTGGCGAAGCGCAGCGTCTCGACGCGCGCGCGCGCGCGCAGGTGGCCGCCAGCATCGCGGGTGACGACGATGTCGCGCATCGACGCATCCGGGACGGCGCCGAGCAGCCAGTTGCGCAACCCCGGGTCGAGGCGGTCGCCCAGCGCCAGCGCGGCGATCAGCGGGCCGGCGTCGATGCGCGCGGCGCGCAGCGCGAACTGGCGCCCGCCCGCCACCGCCAGGCCGTCGAGCACCTGCGGCGCGCCTTCGCTGCCGATGCGCAGCCGCGGCGCGTCGAAGCGCCAGCCTTCGTCGGCCAGCTGCCAGCGCGCCTTCGCTTCCAGCTGTTCGAAGCGCATGCGCGGCGGCGCACGCCCTTCGGCGACCGGCGTGCCGCGCAGCGCGACATCCGACAGCGCGGCGTCGGCGATGACTCGCGTCACGCGCTTCTCCCGCAGCTGCAGCCACACCTGCGCCCGGCCCTGGCCCGATTCCGCGCCGACGCCGGCGAAATGCAGCAGCGGCGCCCAGGCCGCCAGGTCTGCGCGCATCGCCGCGGCATGGGCCTGGCCGTCGCCGCGGCGACGGTCGATGTCGACCGCGAGATCGAGTGGCTGCGCCGCATCGCTGATCCAGGCGCGCGCGGCGGAGCGCACGCGATTGCCGTCGACCTGCAGGCGCAGGTCGATCCTCGGCAGCGTGGTCTCGATGCCGAGCGACGGCGCGACGATCGTCAATCGGCCGCCAATCACCTGCAGTTCGCCCAGCGACTCCAGCGCCGCGAACGGATCTCCCGCCGCGTGTCCGTCGCCCGGCAGCCCGCGCACCTGCCAGCGGCCGTCCTCCTCGCGTTCCAGGGTCAGCTGCAGGCCACGCAGGCGCAGTTCGGTGAACGAGCGCCCCGGCAGCAGGCCGGCGTACTGCGACACCAGCATTTCCGCCGCACCGATGCGGACCGCCTCATCGCCTTCGCCGACGCGCAGGCCGTCGAAGCGCAGCAGCGGCCCGCGCCGGGTCCACTGCGTTTCGAGCCGGTCGAAGGCCACCGGCCGCCCGGCGCGCTCGCCCAGCCACGCCGCGACGCGATCGGGATGGCGCTCGGCCAACGGCAGCAGCCGGCTCAACGCACCCGCGGCCAGCGCCATCAGCACCAGCAGCACGGCAACCGCGTACCACGCGCCGCGGCGCGCGAGCCGCAGGCGGCGGCGGAAGGGCGTCGTCATCGGAGGAGCGCCGATGACGGCGCCGGGAATCGGGATTCGGGATTCGGGATTCGGGAAAGCAAACGCCGCTTCCCAGTCCCGAATCCCGAATCCCGATTCCCGGCTTCACAACAAAACGACATCGAACTGCTCCTGCAGGTACTGCTCGTCCGCCTGGAACTGGATCGACTTGCCGAGGAATTCCTCCAGTTCCGCGACCGCGGTCGATTCCTCCTCGGTGATGCGCGCGACGACCTTCGGCGAGGCGATGACCAGCAGGCGCTCGGCCTCGAACTGGCGCACCGCGCGCACGATCTCGCGGAAGACCTCGTAGGTCACCGTTTCCGGCGTCTTGACCATGCCGCGGCCGCTGCAGGCGTTGCAGACCTCGCTGAGCTGGCGCTGCAGGCTCTCGACCGTGCGCTTGCGCGTCATCTCCACCAGGCCCAGCGGCGAGAAATCGTAGACCGTGGTCTTGGCATGGTCCTTGGCCAGCGACTTCTCGAGCGTGCGCAGCACCTGGCGGCGGTGCTCGTCGTCGACCATGTCGATGAAGTCGATGATGATGATGCCGCCGAGGTTGCGCAGCCGCAGCTGGCGCGCGACCGCCTGCGCGGCCTCGAGGTTGGTGCGGTACACCGTCTCCTCGAGGTTGCGCTGGCCGACGAACGAACCGGTGTTGACGTCGACCGTGGTCATCGCCTCGGTCTGGTCGATGACCAGGTAGCCGCCCGACTTCAGCGGCACTTGCTTGTCCAGCGCGCGCTGGATCTCGTCCTCGACCCCGTACAGGTCGAAGATCGGGCGGTTGCCGGTGTAGAGCTCGATGCGCTCGGCCAGCACCGGCATGTACTTGGCGACGAAGGCCTGCAGGCGGTCGAAGGTCTCGCGCGAATCGACCTTCACCTTCTCCACGTCCTTGCGGATCAGGTCGCGCACCGCGCGCAGCGGCAGGCTCAGGTCCTCGTAGATGCAGGTCTGCACCGGCGCCTCGAGCGAGCGCCTGCCGACGATGTTCCAGACGCGCGACAGGTAGGCGAGGTCCTCGCCCAGCGCCTCGGCGGGCTGGCCTTCCGCGTTGGTGCGCACGATGTAGCCGAGCGCCGCGTCCGGCAACGACAGTTCCGCGACCAGCCCCTTCAGGCGCGCGCGCTCCGCCTCGTCCTCGATCCGCGCCGACACGCCGATGACGCGCGACTGCGGCAGCAGCACCAGGTAGCGCGAGGGGATGCTCAACTGCGTGGTCAGCCGCGCGCCCTTGCTGCCGATCGGGTCCTTGACCACCTGGACGATGACTTCCTGGCCGTCGCGCAGCAGTTCGGTCACCGGGCGCGTCGGCGGCGGCACCGGCAGCGCCTCCTCGTCGGATTCGTCGGATTCCGGGGACTGCGGGCGCACCACGTCGTTGGCGTGCAGGAAGGCGGTGCGCTCCAGGCCGATGTCGACGAAGGCCGCCTGCATGCCGGGCATCACCCGCTGCACCCGGCCCTTGTAGATGTTGCCGACCACGCCGCGCCGCCAGCCGCGCTCGATGTGCAGCTCCTGCAGCATGCCGTTCTCGACCACCGCGACGCGGGTCTCGCGCGGGGTGACATTGACCAGGATCTCTTCCGACATCAGCCCGCCACTCCCTGTCCTTCGCTCTTTTCCCCGCTCGCGTGCGAAGGCCGGGACGGGGTCGACGAAAAACCGGTAGCAACCCCGAACTCCCGCAACAGCGCCGCCGTCTCATGCAGCGGCAACCCCATCACCCCCGAGAAACTTCCATCCAGCCGCACCACGAACCGCTCCGCCCCGCCCTGGATGGCATAGGCGCCGGCACGGCCCATCGGCTCGCCGCTGGCGACATACGCGGCGATGTCCTCTTCGACCAGCGGCGCGAACGTCACCAGCGAGCGCGACACCGCCTGCGCCTCGCGCCCCGCCGACACCAGGCTCACCGCCGAGACCACCTCGTGCGTGCGCCCCGACAGCCGCCGCAGCATGGCCGCGGCATCCCCGGCGTCGCGCGGCTTGCCGAAGACCTCGTCGTCGAGCACCACCTCGGTATCGGCGCCCAGCACCACCGCGCCCGGGACCGCGACGACCTCCAGCAGCCCGGCGCCGGCCTTTTCGCGGGCAACGCGGCGCACGTAGTCCTCCGGCGGCTCGCCGGGCTCGCGATGTTCGGGGACGTCCACGTCGACGATGCCGAAGGTCGCGCCAAGGCGCGCCAGCAGTTCGCGCCGGCGCGGCGATTGCGAGGCAAGATGCAGCATCCGGCAAGGATACCCGCGGGGGCGTCCCGCCGGCCGCGCGAGGCGCCGTAACCCCGTTCAGGCTCACGGGCCGTTCACCGGAACCTGACGACCCTTCCCCCAGCACCTCCCGGAGACCGCCATGTTCCGCCTCGCCCCCGCTTCCCTGCTGCTCGCCAGCGTCCTCGCCATGGGCTCGATCGTGATGACCACCGCAAACGCGCAATCCGCCCCGCCGGCCATCGCCTCGGCCGACGGCACCCTGCTCTCGGTCTCGGCCCGCGCCGACGCCAGCCGCGTGCCCGACGTGGCCAGCCTGTCCACCGGCGTGGTCACCCAGGCCGCGGACGCCAACGCCGCGCTGAAGGCCAACTCGGCGCAGATGTCCAAGGTGGTGGCGACGATCAAGGCCGCCGGCATCGCCGAGCGCGACATCCAGACCAGCGGCATCAACATCCACCCGCAGTATCGCTACGCCGAGAACCAGCCGCCCACGATCACCGGCTATCAGGCCAGCAACACCGTGAACATCAAGGTGCGCGACATCGGCAAGCTGGGCGAGGTGCTCGATGCGCTGGTGTCCAGCGGCGCCAACCAGGTCAACGGCCCGAACTTCGAGATCGACGAGCCCGAAGCGGTCTACGACGAGGCCCGCCAGGCCGCACTGAAGCAGGCGCAGGTGCGCGCGGAGATGTATGCCAAGTCGCTGGGACTGCGCGTGCGCCGCATCGTCAGCATCAGCGAGGGCGGCGGCTTCCAGCCGCCGGTGCCGATGATGAAGGCGATGGCGATGGACGCGCGCATGGAATCGGCGCCCGTGGCGCCGGGCGAAACCACGCTCAGCGCCAACCTCGACGTCGTGTTCGAACTCGGGAGGTAGTCCATGGGCACGCCCCGCGACACGCCGGACGGCAAGTCCGGCTACCCGGAAAAGCAGCCGCGCGACCGCGCGGACGCGCATCGGCCGGACCCGAAGAAACCCCCGAATCCCGACGAGGGCGGCCTTGAACGCGAGCCGGACGAGGACGGGACCAACGAAGGCGGCTGATTCGGCGGGCAACCTCCCGCTTGCTTCGTCCGGCTCGGCGACCTTCGACTTCGCTTGACCGGTTGCGCCTGATCGGTCCCGCTTTGCCGGCTTCCCTTGCCGGCTTCAGCGAAAACCACACCCCGTCATTCCTGCGAAAGCAGGAATCCATTTTGATTCTGGCCCGACATCCTGCCGCTCCGCATCATCCGGCGTTCCAACGTCAACATGGATTCCTGCTTTAGCAGGAATGACGGGGTGCGAGTATCCGGGCAAGGCAGGGAAAGCCCCGAGCGCCGTGGCCTGCGGCCTCGGGCGGAGGCCCCGACAGGCGCGGACGCTTCAATGTCATTCCGAGCGTAGCGAGGAATCTGCCTCAGGAACCGGCGGGGCCACGGGATTCCTGCCGCCTCAACCGTTCATCCCCGCACCCGCACCCTTCGACCTCCGTCGCATTGCGTCCTCCGGCCGCGCGGGCGTAGCGTGGGGCTGCAGTCGAGTCACGCACCAGTGCGCGGCGCAGGCTCCACCGGGGTTCGACCCCACGTCCGCTACTGGCGCGTTCGCAGCCACACGGGCGGCCATCGCGGCCGCCGGCAACCAGCGGAGGTGGGCCATGGTGTTGCAGCAGACGCGTTCGATTCCCCGCAAGGCGCAGCCGTCGCGCCTCGACTTCAACCGCATCCTCGGGATCAGCAGCACGCTGGCGCTGAACGTGCTGGCCCTGTCGATGCTGCTTGCACCGATGACGCTGCCGGCGCCACCGACGGTGGTCGAGCCGAAACCCACCATCACCGTGGTGGACATCGTGCCGATCGTGCCGGTCACGCAACCGCCCCCGGAGGTCGTCGAAGTGGTCCGGCCACGGACCGCGCCGCAGCCGGTGACGCCCGCACAGGTCACGCAGGCGCCAACCATCGACGTACCCGTGCTCGTCGAGCAGGGCATCGCCCTGCCCGAAGCATTCACCGACGCGCAGGTTGCGAACGACGCACCGCCGTCGCTCGAACCCGCCGGCCCGGTCGTCGGCATGCAACTGCAGTACGCAAACGCACCGGCGCCCACCTATCCGCGCGCCGCGATCCAGCGCGATCTCGAGGGCACCGTGATGCTACGGGTGCTGGTCGGCACCGACGGCCGGCCGCTCGAGGTGGGCATCGAGCGCAGCAGCGGGCACGCCGTCCTCGATCGCGAGGCGGTACGGCACGTGCAGCGCAACTGGACGTTCCGGCCGGCGCTGCGGGACGGACAGCCGGTGCAGGCCGTCGGCATCGTGCCGATCGAGTTCAGGCTCGGCCGCGGCTGATACCAGGTGCAGGTGGCGACCCGTCGAGCGTGGCGGGTCGCGCCTGAAGGCGCTCCTACATCCTGCATTCTTCGATCCTGGCGGGAGTTTGCCTCGCGCCGGCTCCCGTCCGACTCATCACCCCGTGCCCTTGGGCTGTGCTCGGGGCAGGCTCCGCGAGGGGTCGGCTTTCGCCTCGCCTGATCGAAAGATCCCTCGCTGCGCTCGGGATGACAAATTGGGTGTCCGGGACGACAAGCGGGGCGCTCGGGACGGCAAGCTTGGCTGGATGCCGGATCGACGGGGTCAGGCTCGGTGGTAGGGATGGTTCGCCAGCAGCGCCGCGGCGCGGTACAGCTGCTCGGCAAGCACCAGCCGCACCAGCATGTGCGGCAGCGTCAGCGGGCCGAGCGACCATTGCTCGTCGGCGCGCGCCAGCACGTCGGGCGCATGCCCTTCCGGGCCACCGACCAGGAACGCCAGGTCGCGCCCCTGCCCGCGCCAGTGCTCGAGCCGCTGCGCAAGTTGCTCGGAAGAATGCGCGCGGCCGCGACCGTCGAGCACGACGACGTGCGTGTTCTTCGGCAGCGCCGCTAGCACGCGCGCGCCCTCGTCCTGCATCGCACGCGCGGCGTCGCGGCCCTTGCCGCGCAGGCCGGGCTCGATCTCGACCAGTTCCAGCGGCAGCCAGTGCGACAGGCGCTTGCGGTATTCGGCGAAGCCGTCGGCCACCCAGGCCGGAGCGCGTTCGCCGACGGCGATGAGGCGCGCCTTCATCCCTTCAGGTCCTCCCCTGCAGGGGGAAGGAGGTCACGACCGGTCTTCGTCCGCCGTTTCGGAGACTTCTTCCGGCGGCTGGTCGCCGACCGTCCACAGCCGTTCGAGCGCATAGAACTCGCGCACGCGTGGCAGCATGACGTGGACCACGACGTCGCCCAGGTCGACCAGCACCCATTCGGCCTCGCGCTCGCCTTCCACGCCCAGCGGCTGGCAATCGAGCTGCTTGGCATTGCGCACCACCTCGTCGGCGATCGACTTCACGTGGCGCGTGGAGGTGCCCGACGCGATGACCATGTAGTCGCAGACGCTGGTCTTGCCGCGGACATCGATCTCGGTGGCGTCCTTGGCCTTGAGTTCGTCGAGCGCGGCGTGGATCGTCCTGAGCAGGACGTCGGCCGGCGGTGGCGGGTTCGGGAGACGGGTCTTGATGACGTGGGCGGAGCTGGTCAAGGGCGATGGCTCTGGCGGTTGCGGGGGAAATTATAGCGAAGCGGGGGTTGCGGGCCCGTGCAGGCCGTACAGGCCGTGGCGGGCGACATAGGCGGCGACCGCGGCGGGCACGAGCTCCCGCCAGGGCTCTCCGGCGGCGATGCGGCGGCGCACGTCGGTCGCCGAGCCGGGATGCAGCGGCTGGTGCAGGCGCAGCAGGCATCCGGCCGGGGCCTCGCGCAGGGCCTGCGGATCGTCCGCCCAGCGCCCGTCGGTGGCCTCGGCCAGGGCGGGCGGCAGGGGGCCGTCGAGGGCGTTGCCCGGGCGTTCGGCGACGATGAAATGGGCGAGGTCGAACAGCGCGGTCCACTCGTGCCAGGTCGGCAGGCCGAGCAGGCTGTCGGCACCGACCAGCAGCGCGATCGGCGCGCTGTCGCCGTATTCGGCGCGCAGGCCGCGCAGGGTGTCGACGCTGTAGCTGGGGCCGTCGCGGCGCAGTTCACGCAGGTCGAGCTGCAGGTCGAGCTGCAGGTCGGGCTCGCCGTCGAGTGCCAGCGCCAGCATCTCGGCGCGCTGTGCCGCATCCGCGCCCGGCGGCGCACGGTGCGGCGGATCGGCCGCGGGCATGAAACGGATCGCGCAGCCCAGCGCGTCGCGCGCGTGGCGTGCGATCGCGAGGTGGCCGTTGTGCACGGGATCGAAGGTGCCGCCGTAGAAGACGAGCAGGGAATCGGGGATGGGGGGGCTGGCGGGCACGGGATTTCAGCCGGTTTCGCCGGTCCGGCGAGGGCCCCTGTCGCCATTCCGACAAAAGCCGGCCTTGTCATCCGGGCAAAAACCCTTGCCGTCATCCCGGCGAAAGCCGGGATCCATCTTGCCGTTGCCGTGGCTGTCGAATGCCAGGATCAAAATGGATCCCGGCTTTCGCCGGGATGACGTTGTCTTTTCCATTCCCGATTCCCGGCCGTCAGGCCACCAGCCCGACGGCCTTCGGTTCGGCCACCGCGACCAGCAGCCGCTCCAGCGCCAGCCAGGCGTCCGCGGGCTCCTCGCCCACGCGCACGCGGCCCTTGGCGATGCGGTCGACGCCGCCGGCCATCGCCACGAAGCGATCCCAGCGCGGGGCCGGATGCCGCGACAGCGCGCGCCGGTACACCGCCTGCTTCGAATCCCAGACCCGCTGCGCCTTGAATTCGGCGGCGAGGTTGCCGCCGCGCGCCTGCACCCGCGCCAGCGCGGCGACGCGGTTGAGTTCCATCGCCACCATGCCCATCAGCGCCGGCACCACCCCGCCCTCGGCGCGCAGGCCGGCGAGCATGCGCGCCGCCTGCGCGGCCTGCCCGTTCAGGGCGGCGTCGACCAGGCGGAAGACATCGTAGCGGGCGGCGTCGGCGACCAGCGCGTCCATGCGCGCGGCATCGAGCGTGCCGCCTTCGGCCAGCAACGCGAGCTTGTCGACTTCCTGCGCCGCGGCCAGCAGGTTGCCCTGCACGCGCTCGGCCAGCCGCTGCACAGCGCCGCGGTCGGCGCGCACGCCGCGCTGGCGCAGTCGCGCCTCCAGCCAGCCTTCGAGTTCGTGCGGGCGGATCTGCGGCGCGAGCACGAGGTGCCCGATCTTCGCGATCGCCTCGCTCCACTTGCCGCCGTGCTGGCGGCTCCAGTCGCCGGCGGTCACCAGCAGGACGACGTCGCCGGGCGGGTTCGCGCAGTAGTCGGCGATGACCCCGGCGCCGTCCTTGCCCGGCTTGCCGGTCGGCAGGCGCAGTTCGACCAGGCGCTGGGCGGAGAACAGGCTCGGCGCGCGGAAGGTGGCGTCGAGCGTGTTCCAGTCGAAGTCGCGGCCGTCGGCGTCGAACACTTCGCGTTCGCCGAAACCGGTGTCGCGGGCGCGGGCGCGGACGGCGTCCGCGGCTTCCAGCACCAGCAGGGCCTCGGGTCCGGCGACGAGGTAGGCCGGCCGCAGCGGTTCGGCGGCCAGCTGGGCTGCGAGGCGTTCGGGCTTCAGTTCCATCCGCTCATTGCGCGGCTTGCCGGAGCTCGCGCGTGGCCGCGTCGATGCGGCGCAGGATCGACGCGGTCATCTCGCGCTGCAGCTCGCGGCCGAGCAGCTCGCGCTCGGTGTCGGTGCCGGTGGAATCGGTCGGCACCGAGATGTAGTCGCGCGACAGCTCCACCGCCTGCTGCGGCACGATCTCGTCGCCGTTGGCGTCGGTCAGCGCGAACACCACCGCATAGCGCAGGGTGTATTCCTGCGCGCGGCCGAACTGGTCGATGCTCAGCGGCGTCGAGGCCCAGTGCTCGGAACGGATCGCCAGCGTCGCCAGCCGGCCCCTGGTGTCGGACTCGGCGACGCTCGCGCCGGCGCGGTCCAGCGCACGCTCCAGCGACTGCGTCAGCGGGCTGTAGGGATCGCGCGCGGTCACCCGCACCTGGCCCAGGTCCGGCGGCAGCACCAGCGCCTCGCGCAAGTGGAAGCCGCAGGCGGACAGGAGCAGGAGGCAGGCGGCGGCGCAGGCCGGGAGCAGTCGTTTCATGGGCGAAGTCTGGCGGAGGGGCCGGACGCTATCAATAGCGGCCTTGCGCTGGTGTTCAGGCGCAGCGAGGACAGGCGCCAAGGCCTGTCGACTGTCATTTCGACCGAAGGGAGAAATCCCGCCACAAGCCGGCGCGCGACCGTTGTCGGACCGGATCGCCCGGCTGTGCGCTCGACGACCCTACGCCCGCCCGGGCGGCGGGGAGGAGATTTCTCCCTTCGGTCGAAATGACAGGCCGGATGACAAGCCGGGTGGCTTGCTTCCGGCGCGGCTGCGACACGGGCGATGCCCGGCGCAGACCACCCCGGGCTTGACGACATTGCCCTACCCGGCGACGACGTTGACGATCTTGCCCGGCACCACGATCACCTTGCGCACGGCCAGACCCGACAGGAAGGCCTGCACGTTCGGTTCGGCCAGGGCGATGGCCTCGATGGCCTCGCGCGATGCGTCGACCGCGACCTCGATGGTGCCGCGCAGCTTGCCGTTGACCTGCACCGCCAGCGTCACCGCGTCGCGCCGGAGCGCGGCCGGGTCGGCCTGCGGGAACGGCAGGTCCTCGAGCAGCGTCTCGGGATGGCCCAGCGCCTGCCACAGCGCGTGGCTGGCGTGCGGGGTGATGGGGTTGAGCAGCAGCACCATGGCCTCGAGACACTCCTGGCGCAGCGCGCGGCCGTTGGCGGAGGCAGCCTGCCCTGAGCCTGCCGAAGGGTCGAACTTCGCCACCGCGTTCAGCAGCTCCATCACCGCTGCGATCGCGGTGTTGAAACTGTGGCGGCGGCCGTAGTCGTCGCCGACCTTCTGGATCGTCTCGTGCAGCTGGCGACGCAGGGTCTTCTGCGCGGGCGTGGCCGCCGCGGCATCGAAGCCGCCGGCCTCGCCGCCCTCGACGTGCCGCTGCACCTGCGTCCACAGCCGCCGCAGGAAGCGCGACATGCCTTCCACGCCGGCCTCGTTCCACTCCAGCGACAGCTCCGGCGGCGAGGCGAACATCGAGAACAGGCGCACGGTGTCGGCGCCGTAGCGCGCGATCATCGCCTGCGGGTCGACGCCGTTGTTCTTCGACTTCGACATCTTCTCGACGCCACCGATCAGCACCGGCTGGCCGTCGGACTTGAGCTTCGCGCCGGTGATGCGGCCCTTCTCGTCGCGCGCGACCTCGACGTCGGCGGGATTGATCCAGTCCTTCGAACCGTTCGCGTTCTCGCGGTAGTAGGTGTCGGCGATCACCATGCCCTGGGTGAGCAGGCGCGTGGCCGGCTCGTCGCTGTCCACCAGCCCTTCGTCGCGCAGCAGCTTGTGGTAGAAGCGGAAGTACAGCAGGTGCAGGATCGCGTGCTCGATGCCGCCGATGTACTGGTCGACCGGCGTCCAGTACTTCGCGCGTTCGTCGACCATGTCGGCCGCGCCCGGCGAGGTGTAGCGCGCGTAGTACCAGCTCGACTCCATGAAGGTGTCGAAGGTGTCGGTCTCGCGCTCGGCCGCGCCGCCGCACGCGGGGCACGTGGTCTTGCGCCACTGCGGATCGGACTTGATCGGCGAATGCACCACGCCCGGGTTGGCGAAGGCGTCGGCGACGTCCTCGGGCAGCACCACCGGCAGTTGCTCTTCCGGCACCGGCAGCGCGCCGCAGGCGGCGCAGTAGACCACCGGGATCGGGCAGCCCCAGTAGCGCTGGCGGCTCACGCCCCAGTCGCGCAGGCGGAAGTTGACCTTGCGCCGGCCATTGCCTTCGGCCTCGAAGCGCGCGGCCAGCGCGTCGAATGCGGCGTCGAAGTCCATGCCGCTGAAGTCGCCCGAGTTGACCAGGAAGCCGCGCTCGGTCTGCGCCTCGCGCTGTTCGATGCCCTCGAGGTAGTCGCGCACGACCGCCACCGCGGCATCGATCTCGACCACGTCGATCGGCCCATGCGCGCCCAGCGCCACCGCCATCGGGTCGTCGTGGTCGGCGACGTGCGAGGCGATCTCGGCCAGCGCGTCGCGCACCGACGCCGGCACGATCACCGGCTTCACCGGCAGGCCGTAGGCCTTGGCGAACTCCCAGTCGCGCTGGTCGTGCGCCGGCACCGCCATCACCGCGCCGGTGCCATAGCCCATCAGCACGAAGTTGGCGACGTAGATCGGCACGTCCTCGCCGGTCAGCGGGTGGATCGCCCACTGGCCGGTGGCCATGCCGCGCTTGTCCTGCGCCTCCAGCTCCGCCTCGGAGACGCCGCCGCGCTTGAGTTCGTCGAGGAATGCGGCCAGTTCGGGATTCGAAGCGGCGGCCTTCAGCGCCAGCGGATGCTCGCCGGCGATGGAGATGAAGGTCACGCCCATCAGCGTGTCCGGGCGCGTGGTGTAGACGGTCAGCGGCTCGTCCTCGCCGTCGACCCTGAAGCGGATCTCCAGGCCCTCGCTGCGGCCGATCCAGTTGCGCTGCATGGTCTTGACCGAATCCGGCCAGCCGTCGAGCGTGTCGAGGCCGTCGAGCAGTTCCTGCGCGTAGTCGGTGATCTTCAGGAACCACTGCGGGATCTCGCGCTTCTCCACCAGCGCGCCGCTGCGCCAGCCGCGGCCGTCGATGACCTGCTCGTTGGCCAGCACGGTCTGGTCGACCGGGTCCCAGTTCACCACCGAGTTGCGCCGGTAGGCCAGGCCCTTCTTCATCAGGCGCGTGAACATGCGCTGCTCGTGGACGTAGTAGTCCGGCGAACAGGTCGCGAACTCGCGGCTCCAGTCGATCGCGTAGCCCAACGACTTCAGCTGGGTGCGCATGTGGTCGATGTTGGCGTAGGTCCACTTCGCCGGCGCGGTCGCATTCCTGATCGCGGCGTTCTCGGCGGGCAGGCCGAAGGCGTCCCAGCCCATCGGCTGCAGCACGTTCCTGCCCGTCATCCGCTGGTAGCGGCTGATGACGTCGCCGATGGTGTAGTTGCGCACGTGTCCCATGTGCAGCGCGCCCGAGGGGTACGGCAGCATCGACAGGCAGAAGTACTTGGGCTTGCCCGGCTGCTCGGTGACCTCGAAGGCGCGGGTGTCGTCCCAGAACTTCTGGGCGGCCCCCTCGACGGCGGCGGGCTGGTAGCTGTGCTCGGGGCTGGCGGGCGATTCGGACACGACGCGGCGACTGGCTTGGGGAGCCGGACAGCCTACCGCAGTGCAGCAGGAGCCGCCATGCGGCGGGCCCCGCCCCCCGGCAGCCAAGGCAACGATGAAAAACCGCCGTCATCCCCGCGAAGGCGGGGATGACGGGCAAAAGCGACTTGATCGGCGTTGCCCTAACATGCCCGCCTCGCCGCCCGGAAAGCCCGTCCCATGCGCCAGACCGCCACCCTGCTGCTGCTCGCCTGCACCGCCCTGCCCGCCTTCGCCGCCGATCCCGTCGCTCTCCACTGCGAACGCCTGTTCGACGCGCGCAGCGGCAAGGTGCTGGGCGAGCACACCATCGTGGTCGAGGACGGCCGCATCCGCTCGGTGCTGCCGGGCCGGGCCAAGCTGCCCGACGGCACCGCCTCGATCGTGCTCGCCGGACGCACCTGCCTGCCCGGCTGGACCGACCTGCACGTGCACCTCGGCGGCCAGTCCAGCCCGCAGAGCTATTCCGAAGGCTTCCGCCTCGACCCGGTCGACTACGCCTTCCGCGCGGTCGGCTACGCGGACAAGACGCTGCAGGCCGGCTTCACCAGCGTGCGCGACCTCGGCGGCGACATCAGCCCGCACCTGCGCGACGCGATCAACCAGGGTCTGGTCGACGGCCCGCGCATCTTCGCCGCGGGCAAGTCGATCGCCACCACCGGCGGCCACGCCGATCCCAGCAACGGCCTCAACGACCGTCTCTCGCACCTGGTCGGCCCGCCCGGTCCGACCGAGGGCGTGATCAACTCCGTCGACGACGCGCGCCAGGCCGTGCGCCAGCGCTACAAGGACGGCAGCGACGTGATCAAGATCACCGCCACCGGCGGCGTGCTGAGCTACGCCAGGTCCGGCGATGCGCCGCAGTTCACGGTCGACGAGATCAAGGCCATCGTCGACACCGCGAAGGACTACGGTTACACCGTCGCCGCACACGCGCACGGCACCGAGGGCATGAAGCGCGCCGTGCTCGCCGGCGTGACCAGCATCGAGCACGGCACGCAGATGAGCGACGAGGTGATGCGGCTGATGAAGCAGCACGGCACCTGGTACGTGCCCACGATCTATGCCGGGCGCTTCGTCGCCGACAAGGCCAAGGTCGACGGCTACTTCCCCGAGATCGTGCGGCCCAAGGCCGCGCGCATCGGCGCCCAGATCCAGGACACCGCCGCGCGGGCGTACAAGGCGGGCGTGAAGATCGCCTTCGGCACCGACCAGGGCGTCGGCCCGCACGGCGACAACGCGCGCGAGTTCCTCTACATGGTCGAGGCCGGCATCCCCGCCGCCTACGCGCTGCAGGCGGCGACGATCCACGCCGCGAGCGTGCTCGGCGTCGACGACCAGGGCGTGATCGAGGAAGGAAAGCGCGCCGACATCATCGCGCTGCCGGGCGATCCGGTCGCGGACATCAACGCCGTGCTGGGGGTCGACTTCGTGATGAAGGACGGCAAGGTCCACAGGTCGCCATGACCCTCGAATGGCTCGGCTACGTGGCGGCCACGCTGACCACGGTGGCCTTTGTGCCGCAGGCGCTGAAGACGATCCGCAGCCGCGACACCCGCGGCATCTCGCTGGGGATGTACGTGGTGTTCACCGTCGGCATCGTGTTCTGGTTCGGCTACGGCCTCGCGCTCGGGTCCTGGCCGATGATCGTGTCCAATGCGGTCACCTTCGTGCTGGCGGCGACGATCCTCGTGCTGAAGCTCAGGCACGGCTGACGCATCCCCATTCTTGCCGTCATCCCCGCGAAAGCGGGGATCCAGTGTCTTTCGCGTCAAAGTCAAAATGGATCCCCGCTTTCGCGGGGATGACGGCATTTTGGCTGTATCGGGTGGATGCAGACCCGTCAACCGGACAGGCGCACCTCGGTGCGCAGGGCGGAGGCCAATCCGCCGCGACGCTCCACGCGGATGTCCGCCAGCCCCAGCCATCCAGCCAGCGCACGCAGCTCCGCGGCAAGCGCAGGCGCGGTTTCGACGGGCGCCTGCGCTTCGGCGTGCGCGCTCCTGACCACCAGGATGCCGGCCTTGCGGTCCGCCTTGAGGTCCACGCGCGCGACCAGGCGGTCGCCGAGCAGGAACGGCAGCACATAGTACCCATGCCTGCGCTTGTGCTCGGGCACGTAGATCTCGATGCGGTAGTGGAAGCCGAACAGGCGCTCGGTGCGCTCGCGCTCCCAGACCACCGGATCGAACGGGCTGAGCAGGGCGCGCGCGTCGATCCGGCGCGGCAGCCGCGCGTCGCGGTGCAGGTACGCCGGCCGCGACCAGCCTTCGACGGCGGCGGGTACCAGTTCGCCCGCCTCGACCAGCGCGGCGACCGCCGGCCGGCTGTGGTCGTGGTGCATGCGGTAGTAGTCGCGCAGGCAGGCTTCGGTGGCGATGCCGTGCGAGATCGCCGCGCGCCGGACCAGCTCGATGTGCGCTTCGGCGTCGGTCGGCGCCGGCTGCGCGAGCACCTGCGCCGGGATCACCCGCTCGGGCAGGTCGTACAGCCGCTCGAAGGCGGCGTTGCGCCCGGCGATCGCGAGTTCGCCGGTGAAGAACAGGTACTCCAGCGCCTTCTTCGTGTCCGACCAGTTCCAGCCCCAGTGGGTCTTCGCCCGCGGCAGGCCGTCGTCGAGGTCGCGCGGCGTCGATGCGCCGCGCTCGCGCACTTCCGCCAGCAGCGCGTCCACCAGCTTCGGGTTGTGGCGCATGATCGTCCACTCGTGCCCGCGCTCGCGGTAGTGCCGCATGCGGTGGCCCATGTACGGCCACAGCTCGACCGGCATGAACGCCGCGACGTGCGCCCAGTATTCGACCATCCTGCGCGGCGCCTTTTCCGACGCGCGCGCCAGCAGGCCGATGTCGTAGGGCCCCATGCGGCTGAACAGCGGCATGTAGTGCGCGCGCTGCAGCACGTTCACCGAGTCGATCTGCAGTACGCCGGTGCGCGCCAGCGTGCGCGAGAACGTGCGCAGCGTCGGCGCCGCATGGCGGCGATCACCGAACCCCTGCGCCGCGAGCGTGATGCGGCGGGCCTGCGCGAGGGAAAGCTTCGCTGTCATGGACGTCCTGGGTTCGGTCGGGCTGCACCGCATTGTCCGGACGCCGGCCACGCGTGCAATCGCCCCGGCGGAACAGTCCGGCCGAAGGTTGATTCCGGTATCTCTGACACAATGTCAGGGGTCTGCAACAGGAACCCCCCGCATGTCCGCCGATACCGCCAAAGCCCACGTCTTCGACGCCACCACCGCCGGTTTCGAGGCCGACGTACTGCAGAAATCGCTGCAGGTGCCGGTGCTGGTCGACTTCTGGGCCGAGTGGTGCGGGCCGTGCAAGACGCTGGGGCCGATCCTCGAGAAGGTCGCCGCCGAGCACCACGGCGCGTTCGAGCTGGCCAAGGTCGACACCGAGGCCGAGCCGCAGATCGCCGCCGCGTTCCAGATCCGTTCGATCCCGACCGTATTCCTGGTCAAGGGCGGGCAGATCGTCGACGGCTTCCAGGGCGCATTGCCCGAGGGCCAGGTGCGCGAGTTCCTCAGGCACCACGGCATCGAGCCGGCCGAGCCCGTCGAGGAAGCGCCCGCCGAGGAGGCCGCGCCGCTCGATCCGCATGCCGAGGTCGCGCGCCTGCGCGAGGCCGTCGAGGCCGAACCGGACAAGGACGAATTGAAGCTCGACCTCGCCCTCGCGCTGCTGCAGACCGGCGGCGCGTCCGAGGCCGAGAAGCTGCTCGATGCCCTGCCCGCCAACCTCTCCACCGACGACCGCGCGGTGAAGGCGCGCGCGCGGCTGGGCTTCTCCGCCCTGCTCAAGGACGCGCCGCCGCCGGAAGTGCTGGAGGCGGCGATCGCCTCGGATCCGTCCGACCTGCGCGCGCGCCACCTGCTGGGCGCGAATCAGCTGGTGGCCGGCCGCAGCGAGGCGGCGCTGGAGCAGTTCATCGAGATGCTGCGGCTCGACCGCGACTACGAGGACGGCCTGCCGAAGAAGGCCCTGATCGACGCCTTCCGCGTCATCGACGACGCCGAACTGGTCGGCCGCTACCGCAGGAAGATGTCGGCACTGCTGTTCTGAGGCGGCCGCGGCGCCCGGAGTCGCGGCCGACAAGACCGTACCAATGCGTATGGTAGGCTTCGGGACCCCACGCACGTCGAAACCGCATGTCCCCCGCCGCCCTGCGCTGGATCTTCAACCTGTGGCCGCCGTTCGCCTTCGCCGGCATCCACGTCACCGCCCTGTCGCGCGACTGGCGCCACGCGCGCGTCGAACTGCGCATGCGCCCCTGGAACCGCAACTACGTCGGCACCCACTTCGGCGGCAGCCTGTTCGCGATGACCGATCCGTTCTGGATGATCCTGGTCAAGGAGCGCCTGGGCCGCGACTACATCGTCTGGGACAGGGCCGCGGAGATCGAATTCGTGAAGCCCGGCAAGGGCACGGTCGTCGCCGACTTCGAGCTCGACGACGCCACGCTCGAGGCGATCCGGACGCAGGCGGCCGCCGGCGACAAGGTCCTGCACTGGTTCGACGCCGCCATCATCGACCGCGCCGGCGACGTGGTCGCACGCGTGCGCAAGCAGGTCTACGTGCGCCGCAAGCGCGCCTGAGCGGCATCGGTTTCGCGTTCTTCCCGGAAGTGACATCGTTCACCCGGGCCGCCACCGGGCGTGTGTATGCTCGACCGCGGAAACAGGGGGCTGCATGACAGGCTGGTCGACCGAGGGCGCACGCAGGCCGCTGCCGGAGATTCCCGGCTACCGGCTGTCGCACGTGGTCGGCGAGGGCGGCATGTCCACGGTCTATCTCGGCACCCAGCTGTCGCTGGGGCGCGAGATCGCGATCAAGGTGATGCGGCCCGAGGCGCTGGCCGACGAGGTCAGCCGCCGCCGCTTCGAGAACGAGGCGCGCACGATCGCGCGGCTCGAGCATCCGCACATCGTCGGCATCTACGAGGTCGGCCGCACCGCCGACGGCCTGCCCTGGTACGCGATGCCGCACCTGCCGCGCGGCCACGTCGGCCAGCGCGACCTCACCCGCGACCCGCAGCGCCTGCGCGAGATCCTGCGCGCGCTGCTGTCCGCCCTCGCCTTCGCGCACGCGCGCGGCGTGATCCATCGCGACGTCAAGGCCGAGAACGTGCTGTTCGACGAGGCCGACCGGCCGCTGCTCGCCGACTTCGGCATCGCCCTGCGCCGCGGCCACGGCACGCGGGTGACGATGACCGGCCTGGCGGTCGGCAGCACCGCCTACATGGCGCCGGAACAGGCGCGCGGGCAACAGGTCGACCATCGCGCGGACCTGTACAGCGTCGGCGTGCTGGCCTGGGAGATGCTGACCGGGGAACTGCCGTACAAGGCCGACGACGCGCTGGCGATGGCGATCCAGCACACGCAGAACCCGATCCCGAAACTGCCGCCGGAGCTGCGCCACTGGCAGCGCTTCATGGACCGGGCGATGGCGAAATCGCCGCGCAAGCGCTTCCACGACGCGCAGCAGATGCTGCAGGCACTGGACGAGGTGCCGCTGTCGGGTCACGGCCGCGGCGCATGGCTCGGGCATCTCGCCGACCGCGCCGCCGCCGGCCTGCGACGGATGCCGAAACTGGCCTGGATTCCCGCGGCATTGCTGTGCGCCGCGGCGCTGGGCTGGGGGATGCGCTGGTCGCCGCCGGCGGACGATGCTTCCATCGCCGCGGCTGCCGTCGATCCGTCCATGCCTTTGACGCCACCTGCCGACGCCGCACCCGGATCGTCCGACGCGGCGTCGGCGCATGGCGCCGATCCATCCACCGCCATGCATGGCGCCGCACCACTGTCGGCGGCGGACCGGCTGCTGGAGCGCATGCACGAACAGCTCGAGGCCGCGCGCCTGGCCTCGCCAGAGGGCGACAACGCCACCGATAGTCTTGTCGCGGCCTGGCGCGCCGATCGCGCGCACCCACAGCTGCCGGAAGCCGCCGCGACCCTGTTCGACGCATTGGGCGACGCCGCCACGCAGTCGATCGGCAAGGGCCGCGACGCGGGCACGAGCGTGCTGCTGCGCGCGGCGAACCGCCTGCAGGACGACACCGGCGCGGTGCCTGCCGCCGCGCAGGCCACGTATCGCGACCGGATCGGCAAGGCCCTCGCCGCCCGCGCGACGGCCGCCGCCGGCAGCGTCGACCGCGACGCCGCGACGCGCGCCGTCGAACACGCGCGCCTGGCCGGCCTGCCCGCCGCAGCGATCGAACGCCTGCGCGCGCAGGCCGCGCGGATACCGGACCTGCGCGGCCGCAACGTCGGCAACCTCGAGGGCATGCTGGTGCTGGAGGGCGGCGCCCGTCCGCTGGCTGCGTTCGCCCGGCCGGTCAGCCGCGCCGACTATGCGCGCTTCGCGGAAGTCAACGGCCGTCCCGCCGCGCTGTGCCGCGAACGCATCTCGGTGCTGCGCGTGCTGTCGCCGCGCGACTGGCAGGCGCCGGGCTTCGAGCAGTCCGACGGCGACCCGGTGGTGTGCGTGTCGTGGCAGGACGCGGAAGCCTACGCGCAATGGCTCGGTCGCCGCGACGGACATCGCTACCGGCTCGCGACCGCGACGGAAGCCGCGCGCCTGCCCGCCGCCCGCGGCGAACGCGTCGTCTCCGAGTGGCGCACGGACTGTGCCTCGGACTGCAGCCACCGCGCCGCCACCGGCGCCAGCTGGCGCACGCGCAACGACTCGCGCGCGCTCGACCCGGCGCGCGGCTACGACGACGTCGGCTTCCGGCTCGTGCGCGAACTGTAGGCGGGTGGTCGCGCCTGAAGGCGCTCCTGCGTGCACGGGCAGTTGCAGGAGCGCCTTCAGGCGCGACCACCGTCTCCGGAAACTTCAGCACCTCGACCGTCTCCCGTCGCGGCAACCCCGGCGCATCTGTAAGATCGCCGCATGCCCACTCCCCCCTCCCTGGCGCAGCGCCTGCAGCGCCTGTTCCTCACCGGATTGCTGACCCTGCTGCCGATCTGGCTGACCTGGGTCGTGGTCAAGTTCGTGTTCGTGCTGCTGTCGGACATCAGCCGGCCGTGGGTCGGCCCGCTGGCGGCGCAGATCGCGGCGTGGTTCCCGGATACGCTGGGCTGGATCAACGCCGAATCGGTGCAGGCGACGATCGCGATGGTGGCGACGCTGCTGCTGATCCTCGCGGTCGGCTGGCTGGCGCGCCGCGTGTTCGGCCAGCGCATCCTCGGCTGGATCGAGGCACTGGTGCAGCGCATCCCGCTGGCGAACATCATCTATTCCAGCGCGCGCAAGCTGCTCGACATCCTGCAGACGAAACCCGACGGCACACAGCGCGTGGTGCTGATCGACTTCCCGCACAGCCAGATGAAATCGGTCGGCTTCGTCACCCGCGTGATCCGCGAACAGGGCACCGGCCGCGAGCTCGCCGCGGTCTACGTGCCGACCACGCCCAACCCCACCTCGGGCTACCTCGAGATCGTGCCGGTCGAGAAGATCACGCCCACCGACTGGACCGTCGACCAGGCGATGAGCTTCATCATCAGCGGCGGCGCGGTGGCCCCGGAGACGATTCCGTTCGATCCGCCCAACCGCCCGGCGGCACCGCAGGGCGCGTGAGCGCGCACCCGCTCGACGACCGCGCGACGCGCCTGTTCATCGCGCTGGCGGCGTTCTTCTGCGTCAACGCGGTGCTGGCCGAGTTCATCGGCGTCAAGATCTTCGCGCTCGAGGATACGCTCGGCATCGCCCCGCTGGAGTGGAACCTGTTCGGGCAGGCCGGTTCGCTGAGTTTCACCGCCGGCACCCTGCTGTGGCCGGTGGTGTTCGTATTCACCGACGTCATCAACGAGTACTTCGGCCGCCGCGGCGTGAAGATGATCTCGTGGATCGCGGTCGCGCTGATCGTGTACGGCTTCGTGTTCGCCTTCATCGCGATCGCACTGGCGCCCGCCGGCTGGTGGGTGGACGCGGCGCGAGCGCAGGGCGTGCCGGACTACCAGGCGGCGTTCGCGGCGATCTTCGGCCAGGGCATGTGGACCATCGCCGGTTCGGTGGTCGCCTTCCTCGTCGGCCAGCTGATCGACGTGCACGTGTTCCACCGCATCCGCCGCGCCACCGGCGAGCGCATGGTGTGGCTGCGCGCGACCGGCTCGACCGCGGTGTCGCAGCTGGTCGACAGCTTCGTGGTGATCTGGATCGCGTTCGTGCTCGGTCCGCAGCAGTGGCCGACGTCGCTGTTCCTCGCGGTGAGCAGCGTCAACTACGTCTGGAAGATGGCGGCTGCGGTGGCATTGATCCCGCTGCTGTACCTGATGCGCCGGAGCATCGCTGCCTATCTCGGGCCGACGCGCGCGCAGGAGTTGCGCGAACTGGCCGCGCGCGACTAGAAACCGGAGCAGGTGTCTTCGCCCTGACGGATGGCCGTCAGTTGACGGGACCGGACTGACCGGGAAGTTGCGGCTGCGCGGGGCATCGGGGTGGGAGCCCGGGTCCGCGACACCCCGACGATGACCTTCGGCGCATGGCGATCGCTCCCGGCGGGGCCATGCTGTGCGTCTTTCCCCCACAGGCACCGCCATGACGCACCGCCCCCTGTTCCTCGCCATCGTCCTCGCAGCCGCGCTCGCCGGCTGCGACCGCACCGCTCCCGATGCCACGCCGCAGGCCACCACGCAGGTCGCCGAGGACAAGGCCGCGCAGCTGAACGCGCTGTACGCCGAATACTGGGAGGAATACCTGAAGCTCAACCCGGTGCAGGCCACCTTCCAGGGCGACCATCGCTACGACGACCAGCTGACCGACTTCGGCTCGGCCGAATTCCGGGCGCAGCAGCAAGCGTTCGTGACCCGCTGGCTCGACCGCGTCAAGGCGATCGGCAGCGACGGCCTCGCCGGCCAGGACCTGCTGAGCTACGGCATCTTCGTGCGCGGCGGCGAGCTCGCGCTCGAGGCCGAGAAGTTCCCGGGCTGGATGCTGCCGGTGAACCAGATGGGCAGCGTCGCCAGCTACGCGGTCCTGCTCGGCTCGGGCACCAGCGCGCAGCCGTTCAAGACGGTCAAGGACTACGACAACTGGCTGGCGCGCGCCAACCGCCTGCCGGTGCTGATCGACACCGAGATCGCCAACATGCGCGAAGGCATCGCCGCCGGCGTGGTGCAGCCGCGCGTGGTGATGGAGAAGGTGCTGCCGCAGTTCGACGCCATCCTCACGGACAAGCCCGAGGACGGCCAGTTCTGGGGCCCGATCGCGAACCTGCCGGAGGACTTCCCGGACGCGGACAAGGTGCGGCTGACCGAGGCCTACCGCACGATGATCGCCGACGCGCTGATGCCCGCGCTCAGGAAGCAGCGCGACTTCATCGCCGGCGAATACCTGCCGAAGACGCGCGACACCGTCGGCCTCGCCGCGCTGCCCGATGGCGACGCCTGGTACACGTTCAACGCCCGCAACTCCACCACGACGGCGCTTTCGCCCGCGCAGATCCACCAGATCGGCCTCGACGAGGTCGCGCGCATCCACGGCGAGATGCGCAAGGTGATGGCCGAGGTGGAGTTCGAAGGCTCGCTGCAGGACTTCTTCAGGTTCATGCAGACCGACAGGCGCTTCGAGTTCAAGTCGGAGGACGCGCTGCTCGAGCACTACCGCGCGCTGGAAGCGAAGGTCATGGCCGGCGTGCCGGGGCTGTTCTCGCTGACGCCGAAGGCCGGCTTCGAGATCCGCCCGATCGAGGCGTTCCGCGCGCAGTCGGCCGCGGGCGGCGAATACATGTCGCCGAGCGAGGACGGCTCGCGCCCGGGCATCTTCTACGTCAATACATACGACCTGCCCACGCGCAAGACCTGGGACGCGGAAGACCTGTTCCTGCACGAGGCGATCCCCGGACACCACTTCCAGCTCGCGCTGCAGCAGGAACTCGGGGAACTGCCCGCGTTCCGCCGCTTCGGCGGCGAGACCGCCTTCATCGAAGGCTGGGGGCTGTATTCGGAAGGCCTGGGCAAGGACCTCGGCGTCTACACCGATCCGTATTCCTGGTTCGGCCGCCTGCAGGGCGAGCTGTGGCGCGCGGTGCGCCTCGTGGTCGACACCGGCCTGCACAGCAAGGGCTGGACCCGGCAACAGGTGCTCGACTACATGTTCGAGAACTCCTCGGTCAGCGAGCCCGATGCGATCGCCGAGGCCGAGCGCTACATCGCCTGGCCGGGCCAGGCGCTGGCGTACAAGATCGGCGAACTCAAGATCAAGGAATTGCGCGCGCGGGCGGAAGCGGCGCTCGGCGACCGCTTCGACATCCGCGAATTCCACGCCGAAGTGCTCAAGGACGGCTCGGTGCCGCTCGACATCCTCGAGCAGAAGATCGATCGCTGGATCGCTTCCAGGCAGTCCTGACGCCGCGGGCGGGTTCAACCCGCCCTGGTTCCGGAATGCGGTGAACGGCGGGCCGGGGCCCGCCCCATGCGAAGAAGGGCCGGCGGATGCCGGCCCTTCTTCGTTGCGGCATTGCGTCGCCGACGCTCAGGCGCGACTGTCGCGGCGCTCGCCGGGCTTGCCGCCACGGCCCTGCTTCGCGCCGGTATGGGCATGCGCGTGTGCGCCGCGGTCGGCCGGCTTGCCGTGCGCGCGGTGCGCCGGCTTGCGCGGCGGACGCTGGCCGCCGGCCGGCTTCTGCCCGCCCGGACGGGCGCCGCCGCCGCGACGGCCCGGCTGGTTGGCGTCGAGCCGGATCGGCCGCGAAGGCTCGAAGCCCGGCACGGTTTCCACCGCGATGTCGGCCTTGAGCATGCGCTGGATGTCGCGCAGCAGTCCCCCCTCTTCCGGCGACACCAGCGACAGCGCCTCGCCCTGCGCGCCGTTGCGGCCGGTGCGGCCGATGCGGTGCACGTAGTCCTCGGCGACCATCGGCAGGTCGTGGTTGATCACCAGCGGCAGGTTCGGGATGTCGAGGCCGCGCGCGGCGACGTCGGTTGCGACGAGGATGCGCGCCTTGCCGGACTTGAACTGGTCCAGCGCCTTCTGCCGCTGCGCCTGGCTCTTGTTGCCGTGGATGGCGACCGACTTCAGCCCCGCCTTCTCCAGCTGTTCCGAAAGGCGGTTGCAGCCGTGCTTGGTCTTGCCGAACACCAGCACCCGGTCGGTGTGGCGCGTGGCGAGGATGTCGACCAGCAGGTCGCGCTTGCGCGAGGCATCGACCGGGTGCACGCGGTGCACGATGGTCTCGGCGATGGTGTTCTGCGCCGCCACCTGCACTTCGGTCGGGTTGTTCAGCAGTTCCATCGCCAGCGCGCGGATGCGCGATTCGAACGTGGCCGAGAACAGCATCGTCTGGCGCTGCTTCGGCACGCGCGCGAGCACGCGCTTGATCGACGGCAGGAAGCCCATGTCGAGCATGCGGTCGGCTTCGTCGAGCACCAGCAGTTCCACCGCGTCGAGCTTGGCGTGGCCGGAATCGAGGTGGTCGAGCAGGCGCCCCGGGCAGGCGACGAGGATGTCGACGCCGCGGCGCAGGTTGTCGATCTGCGGCTGCATGCCGACGCCGCCGAAGACCATGGTCACGTTCAGGCGCAGGTGGCGGCCGTAGGTCTTGAGGCTGTCGCTGACCTGCACCGCCAGTTCGCGCGTGGGCACCAGCACCAGCGCGCGCGGCTTGCGCGGGCCCTTGGCCGGGGTTTCCTTGGCCAGCTTCTGCAGCAGCGGCAGGCCGAACGCGGCGGTCTTGCCGGTGCCGGTCTGCGCGGCGCCGAGGATGTCGTGGCCGGACAGCGCCGGGGGAATCGCCTGCGCCTGGATCGGCGTGGGCGTGGTGTAGTTGGCATCGGACAGCGCGCGCAGCAACGCGGGCGACAGCCCCAGCCCTTCGAAGGGCGTGGTTTCAAACGTCATGGATCTCACTCCGTGGCAGCCGCGGAACGCCGTGCCGTGCAGCCGCGGGGCGGGCACGGGCATCGAAGCACCTTCGACTGGCTTGCCCGGAACCATCCAGAACCGCGTTCGGGCAATGTTTTGACGACTGCCGGAGGTTCCGGTGCCGTGTCTGCGCGACGAAAGACGTGCGGGAGAGGACGCCGCGGGGGAGTCCCCGGGGCCGGCCTGCCAGGATCGTGGCTGCGTAGGACGCAGCGGGCAGCCGTGTTGCAAACGCCGACAGTGTACCGGTCCGGGGCACGCGGCGCCAGCCACCTGCGGGCGCGCGGGCACGATCATCTACACTGCGGCCCCTGGGGGAAGGGACTGTTCCGGGGAGAGGCAGGCAGGATGGCAAGGGCGGCAGCGCAGGCGCATACACGCGTTCGACGGCGCGCACCTGGACGGGGTCGATGGGCGCGGGCGACGGCCTGCCTGGCCCTGCTGGTGCTGCTCGCGTGCCTGCCCCCGGCGCTCGCCGACGGCGCGGACTGGCACTACCGGGTGCGCCCCGGCGACACGGTCTGGGACCTCGCCCGCGCCTACCTGCGCGACGACGTGCCCTGGCAGCGGCTGCAGGAGCGCAACGACATCGCCGATCCGCAGCGGCTCACGCCCGGCACCCGCATGGCGTTCCCGGTCGACTGGCTGCGGGTGCGCCCGGCGAAGGCGCGCGTGGTCGCGGTCGAGGGCGAGGCCAGCGCCAGCGTCCGCGGCGATTTTTCCGATGCGCGCCCGGTCGCGGCGGACATGCTGCTCGATGCCGGCGCCGCGCTGCGCACTGCGGCCGGCGCCAGCCTCACCCTCGGCTTCGCCGACGGCTCGCAGCTGCAGCTGCAGGGCGACAGCGAGTTGCACCTGGACCGCCTGCGCGCCTACGGGCGCACCGGCATGGTCGATACCCGCCTGCGGCTGCCGCGCGGACGCGCCACCAGCCACGCCGCGCGCAGCCGCGGCCCGGCGTCGCGCTTCATCGTCGAGACGCCGGGGCTGATGTCGAGCGTGCGCGGCACCGCGTTCCGCATGGCCACCAACGACGACGGGCGCAGCCGCTCGGAAGTGGTCGAAGGCCGCGTCGACGTCAGCGGCGGCGGACGCCAGGTGCTGGTCGCCGCCGGACGCGGCACGATCGGCGACGGCGGCGGCGCGCCGATCGTGCCGGTGCCGCTGCTCGCCGCGCCCGACCTGGCACGGTGGCCGGAACGCCTCGACCGCCTGTCCACGCCGCTGTCGTGGCCGCCGCTCGACGCGGCGCACGGATACCGGCTGCAGCTCAGCGCGCACGAGGACTTCCGTACCCTGCTGCAGGAAAGCGTGGTCGAACAGCCGCAGGCGACGCTGCGCGCCGGCGTCGAGGGGCGCGTGTTCGCCCGCGTGCGCGCGATCGACGGCCACGGGCTGGAAGGCCTGGACGCGATGCGCGCGATCGAGATCGCCGCGCAGCCGGCGCCGCCGTTCGTGGTCGCGCCGGTGGACGGCGGGTCGGCCGCGGGACCACGCCCGCGCTTCCGCTGGACCGCCTCGGCCGACGCCGCCAGCTACCGCGTGCAGGTCGCGCGCACGGCGGACTTCGCCGAGCCGCTGCTGTCGGAAACCGGGCTGCGCGGCAGCGCCCATCGCGCGCCGGTCGACCTGCCCGACGGCGAATACTTCTGGCGCGTCGGCGCGACCGATGCACGGGGTCGCGACGGCCCCTACGGCGACGCGGTGCGCTTCACCCTGCGTCCCGCCGACGCCGGCCCCGAACTCGGCGCCGATGCCCGCGACGGCGCGCTGCAGGTCGGCTGGCAAGCCAGCGGCGAGGACGGCCAGCGCTATCGCTTCCAGGCTTCGCGCAAGGCCGATTTCACCACGATCGCGGTCGACCGCGAGGTCGAGGGCAACGCCATCACCCTGCCCGACCTGCGCAGCGGCACCTGGCACCTGCGCGTGCAGCCGCTCGACGACGACGGTTACGCGCATCCCTTCGGCCCCACGCAGACGATCAAGCTCGGCTGCCTGCCCTGCCGGCTGCTGGCGGGCGCGGGCGGCGCAGCCCTGCTGCTGCTCGCACTGTGAGTCCCCGCCCTGCCCTGCTGCGCGAGCTGGTCGCGAAGTCGCTCGTCGGCCTGTGCGCCGCCGCCGCGGTCGCGGCGCTGACGGTCGGCACGCTGACCTGGCGCTTCGACGCCTGGCTCTACGACCGCCTGCTGGCGCTCGATGCGCCGCCGGCCGACGACGCCATCGTGATGGTGGTGGTCGACGACGCCAGCCTGTCCGCGCTCGGGCGCTGGCCGTGGTCGCGCGGCGTGCACGCGCAGCTGGTGCAGCAGCTGGACGCGGCCGGCGTGCGCGGCATCGGCTTCGACGTGCTGTTCTCCGAAGCCGACGACAACGATCCCGCGGGCGACGCCGCGCTGGCCGCGGCGGTGCGCCGCAGCGGCAAGGTGGCGCTGCCGATGCTGGCCGAAGCCTCGCCGCCGGACGGCACCCTGATCGAAGTGCTGCCGATGGCGTCGCTGATCGACGCCTCCGCGGCGCTGGGCCACGTCGAGGTCGACGTCGACCGCGATGGCGTCGCACGCAGCACCTACCTTTACGCGGGCCTGGGTTCGGCGCACTGGCCGTCGCTGGCGCTGGCGCTGCGCAACCTGCATGCGCCGACCCGCCACAGCGCGTCCCTGCCGGGCCAGCGCAATCCCGAGAGCACCGAGCAGCCCTCGCCCTACCTGTGGAACCGCGACTACCGCATCCTCATCCCCTACGTCGACCGCCCGGCGTTCCAGCGGGTGTCGTACATCGACGTGCTGCGCGGCACGATCCCGGCGCAGCTGCTGCGCGACCGCTGGATCCTGGTCGGCGTCACCGCGGCGGGCATCGGTCGCGACGTGCTCGCGCCCGGCCGCGGCCGCGAGCCGTCGATCAGCGGCGTCGAATACCACGCCAACGTCCTCAACACGCTGCTGCTCGACCGCGCCATTACGCCGCTCGCCGCCGCGCGACAACTGCTGCTCGGCATCGCGCTCGCGCTGCTGCCGCTGCTGCTGCATCGCTCGCACCATGCCTGGCGCGGGGCATCGCTGGCCGTCGCCGCGTCGGCCCTGCTGACGCTCGCCGCCAGTGCCCTGCTGCTCGCCCAGGCGCGCCTGTGGTTCGCGCCGACGGCGACGCTGGCGGTGCTCGCGGCAGGCGGCCTGCTCTGGCTGCTGCTGCGCCTGCATCGCTCGCAGCGCCTGGCGAAATCGGACAGCCTGACCCGGCTCGGCAACCGGCACCTGTTCGACCTGACCCTCGGACGCGAACTCGCCTCCGCGCACCGCTCCAACCGACCGGTGTCGCTGCTGCTGGTCGATATCGACAACTTCAAGCGCTACAACGACGCCGAGGGCCACCAGGGCGGCGACGAGGTGCTGCGCGTGGTCGGCGACACCCTGCTGGGCCGGGCGCGCCGTCCGCGCGACCTCGCCGCGCGCTACGGCGGCGACGAACTCGCGCTGGTCCTGCCCGAATGCCCGGCCAGCGCCGCCACGGCGATCGCGCAGTCGGTCCTCGACGACGTGCGCGCGCTGCGCATCCCGCACCCGGACTCGGACGTGGCCCGCTTCGTCACCCTGAGCATCGGCGTGGCGACCTACTACCCGATCCTCGAATCGCACGACGTCGACCTGATCAAGCGCGCCGACGCCGCCCTCTACCGCGCCAAGCGCGAGGGCCGCAACCGCGTGCACTGCTCGTCCAGCGCCCGGGCCGGGTAGGCCTCTCCCGGCGTGCGTCCTGTAGGAGCGCCTTCAGGCGCGATGCCTTTGGTTCGTGGTTCGTGGACCGGAAAAGGGTCGCGGCTGAAGCCGCTCCTACGAGGGGAGGCCTGTCCGGCGGCGATCGGGCGAGGGTGGCAGCCGCACCGGTGCTGTGACACTCTTTGTGTGATTTCCCCACGCGAGCGCCGCATGTCCTTCCGTCCGTCGCCCAACAGCCCCGGAATCACCCTCGCGCGCCTGCTGCTGGCAAGCGTGTTCATCGTCATGGGCGCATGGCGCCTGTGGCGCGCCTACCAGGGCGTGCCGACCAGCGGCGCCACGCTGAGCTTCAGCGCGGCCGAGCTGGTGCTCGGCCTGCTGGTGGCGTACGGCTGGAAGCTGCGCGCGACCGCGCTGCTGGCGGCGGCGCTGATGGCGGTGGACGCGGCCCTGTCGCACGCGTTCTGGTCGCTGCCGGAACCGGCGCGCAGCGCGCAGCTGCTGCATTTCATGAAGAACGTGAACATCGTCGGCGGCTTCGTGCTGCTGGCGCTGACCGCGCCCGCGCGCCGGCGCTGACGCCATGGCCGCCGAAGCCGATCCGGGCACCCTGCTCAAGGCAGTCGCGCTGCTCGGCGCGGCGGTGGTCGCGGTGCCGCTGTTCCGCAAGCTCGGGCTCGGCTCGGTGCTGGGCTACCTCGCCGCGGGACTGGTGATCGGGCCGTTCGGCTTGGGCTGGTTCTCCAATCCGCAGTCGATCCTGCACTTCGCCGAACTGGGCGTGGTGATGTTCCTGTTCGTAGTCGGGCTGGAGATGCGGCCCTCGCACCTGTGGAGCCTGCGCCGGCAGATTTTCGGCCTGGGCGCGCTGCAGATCGGCCTGTGCACGCTGGCGCTGACCGGCGTGGGCCTTGCGTTCGGCTTTTCGCTGCCGGTGGCGTTCATCGGCGGCGCCGGCTTCGTGCTGACCTCGACCGCGATCGTGATGCAGCTGCTCGGCGAACGCGGCGACATCGCCCTGCCGCGCGGCCAGCGCATGGTCTCGATCCTGCTGTTCGAGGACCTGCTGATCGTGCCGCTGCTGGCGCTGATCGCCTTCATGTCGCACGCGCCGGTCGATCCCGACGCGCCGCCGCGGCTGGTCAGCTTCGGCATCGCGGTGGCCTCGCTGGCCGCGCTGATCGTCGCCGGCATGTACCTGCTCAACCCGCTGTTCCGGATCCTCGCCGCGGCCAAGGCGCGCGAGGTGATGACCGCGGCCGCGCTGCTGGTCGTGCTCGGCGCCGCGGTGCTGATGGAGATGGGCGGGCTGTCGATGGCGATGGGCGCCTTCCTGGCCGGCGTGCTGCTGTCCGAATCGACGTTCCGCCACCAGATCGAGGCCGACATCGAGCCGTTCCGCGGCATCCTGCTGGGCCTGTTCTTCGTCGCCGTGGGCATGGCGCTCGACCTTGCGGTGGTCCGCGAGAACTGGCAGCTGATCGCGCTGGCCGTGCCGGCGATGATGCTGGCCAAGGGCGTGTGCATCTATCTCGTCGCCCGCCTGCTGCGCAGCAGCCACGGCGACGCGATCGACCGCGCCACGCTGATGGCGCAGGGCGGCGAATTCGCGTTCGTGCTGTTTTCGGCCGCCGAGGCCGGGCGCATCATCGACGCCGAGGTCAACGACAACCTCACCGCGATCGTGGTGCTGTCGATGGTGCTGACGCCGCTGGTGGTGCTGGCCACGCGTCGCCTGCTGCCCAAGGACCGGCCCTCGCTGGACGGCGTGGAGGCGGTCGGGGAGCAGACCGGGAGCGTGCTGATCATCGGCTTCGGCCGCTTCGGCCAGGTGATGAGCCAGTCGCTGCTCGCGCGCGACGTCGACGTGACCATCATCGACACCGACATCGAGATGATCCAGAGCGCGGCGAGGTTCGGCTTCAAGGTCTACTACGGCGACGGCGGCCGCCTCGACGTGCTGCATGCCTCCGGCGCGGGGACCGCGCGCGCGATCGCGGTCTGCATCGACCACCGCGCCACGGCCGACCGCATCGTCGAGCTGGCGGGCCATCATTTCCCGCAGGCGAAGCTGCTGGTGCGGTCCTTCGACCGCGAGCATTCGCTGAAGCTGATCAACGCCGGCGTCGACTTCCAGATCCGCGAGACCTTCGAGTCCGCGGTGTCCTTCGGCGAGGCTGCGCTGCGCGCCATCGGCGTGCCCGAGGACGAGGCCGCACAGATCGCCGAGCAGGTCCGCCGGCTGGATGCCGAACGCTTCGAACTCGAGATCGCCAGCAACGACACCCGTGCCGGCATCCCGCTGCTCCTCAAGAACACCGCCGAGCCGGCGCCGAAACCGACGCCGTTCACCACGCCCAGGCGGGAAGGCCGGAGGCTCGACGAAGATGGCCCCGATGCGGGCGACGCACGGGCAACGCTGCCTGATGCGGGATCATCGGCGACCGAATAGCCGATTCCGGGACGACGCGCTTTTGCCGTCATCCCGGGGAAGCCGGGATCCATTCTGCTTCTGCCTGTGCGCAGTGCAGGTCATCAAGTGTTTTCAAGAGCCAGCATGGATCCCGGCTTTCGCCGGGATGACGGCACAACACGTCCGCGCCGACGCCGACTACACCTCGGCCACCATCCCCGGCCGCGCCAGCCGCACGTCGGCGCCGAAGCGCTCGCCGAGTTCGCCGGCCAGCGCCTCGCGCGCCTTGTCCTCGCCGTGTACGAGCACCAGCGGCGGCCGCGATCCGAAACCCTCGTACCACGCGATCAATCCGCGCTGGTCGGTATGCGCCGACAGTCCGCCGACGGTATGGATGCGCGCATTGACGCGATGGTCGTGGCCGTGGATGCGCACCCATTTCGCGCCGTCCACCAGCCGCCGCCCCAGCGTGCCTTCCGACTGGTAGCCGACGAACACCACGTGCGTGCCGCGGCGATCGATGCCGTGGCGGAAGTGGTGCAGGATGCGGCCGCCGTTGGCCATGCCGCTGCCGGCGATCACGATCGCGCCGTTTTCGATGCGGTTGATCGCGATCGACTCCTCGGTCGATTCGGTGATGTGCAGGTTCGGCAGGGTGAACGGGTTCGGCTTGCCCCTCCACACCTCGCGCGCGTCGGCGTCGAACAGGTCCCGGTGGCGGTCGTAGATCGCCACCACCTTCGCCGCCATCGGGCTGTCGAGGAAGATGCGCCAGCGCGACAGTCCCCACTCGTCCCAGTATTTCGCGAACCAGTACAGCAGCTCCTGCGAACGCCCGACCGCGAACGCGGGGATCAGCACCTTGCCGCGGTCGTTCCAGGCCTGCTCGAGGATCTGGCCGAACTCGTGGATGGTGTCGAGGCGGTCGCGATGGTTGCGGTCGCCGTAGGTCGATTCCATGAGCACCAGGTCGGCCTCGCGCACCGGCACCGGGTCGCGCAGGATCGGCGTGCCGGTGGGGCCGAGGTCACCGGAGAAGACGAGTTTCCTGCCATCGGCCCACAGCTCCACGATCGAGGAGCCGAGGATGTGGCCGGCATCGCGGAAGGCGATCTCCACGCCCGGCAGGATCTGCGTGCGCGCGTCGTAGGGCAGCGGCTTGAGCAGGTCGATGACGTCGTGCACGTCGTCCCTGGTGAACAGCGGCATCGCCTCGGGCTCGCCGGCGCGGCGCTTGCGGTTCTCGCGCTCGGCGTCGTTCTCCGCCAGCGAGGCGGCGTCGAGCAGCATCACCGGCAGCAGGTCGGCGCCGGCCTGCTGGATGAAGATCGGGCCCTTGAAACCCTGCCAGACCAGCCGCGGGATGCGGCCGATGTGGTCGATGTGCGCATGGCTGACCACCAGCGCATCGAGCGTCGCCGGATCGAACGGGAACGGTTCGAAGTTGCGCGCCTCGGTCTCGCGGCCGCCCTGGATCATGCCGCAGTCGAGCAGCACGCGCCGGCCCGCCGCCTCGACCAGGTGCATCGAACCGGTGACCTCGCCCGCCGCGCCGTGGAAATGCACCCGCATCGCCGTCTCCCTCGCCAAACCGCTGATTCTGCACGCAGTTCCGGCAGTCCGTGAACGCCGGCGCCGGCCGCGGCATGACCTTCGACACCTTCGGGTCCGGATGCGCGGGCGTACAGTGCCGCGCAGCCGGCCCCGGCGGGTTTCCGTCGTCGCCGTTCCACCGACAACGGAGACACCCGTGAGCCATACCGTACCAAGACTGCTACTGCTTTCCGCCGCCGTGGCCCTGGCCGTCTCGGCCTGCACGCGCGACGCCGCGCCCGCGGCCGACGCTGCGCCCGCCACCACGAAGGCCTACACCCTCGACGAAAGCAAGCTGCCGCCGTTCAACCAGTTCCAGGTCGCCGACCTCGACGCCGGAAGGAACGCCTGCACCGATTTCGCCGGCTACGCCAACGCCAGGTTCCTCGCCGCCAACCCGATCCCGGGCGACCGCGTCAGCTGGGGTGCGTTCGAGATGCTCGCCGAGCGCTCCAGCGCCGTGCAGCAGCAGCTCGCCGAGCAGGCCGCGGCCGACGCCGGCGGCGCCGGCATCGGCAAGCTGGTCGGCGACTTCTGGGCCACCGGCATGGACGAGGCCAAGGTCAACGCGCAGGGCATCGAGCCGCTGAAGGACGAACTGGCCGCGATCGACGCGCTGGCCGACAGCGCCGGCATCGTCGCCTGGCTGCAGCAGACCGCGGCGAAGGGACAGGGCTTCCTGATCGGCGTCGGCGCGATGCCCGACTTCAAGGACTCGACGATCAACATCGCCGCCACCGGCCAGGGCGGGCTTGGCCTGCCCGACACCACCTATTACACCGACGACCGGCACCAGCAGATCCGCGACGAATACGTCAAGCACGTCGCCAGGGTGCTGGAGCTGTCCGGCGTCGCCGCCGACGCGGCCGTGGCGCAGGCCCGCGACGTGATGGCGTTCGAGACGCGGCTGGCGACGGTGTCGAAGTCGCGCGCGGAGTTCTCGCGCAACGTCGAGCTCTACTACAACCCGATGAGCGTCGCCGACGCCGACGCGCTGACGCCGGCGTTCTCGTGGACGAAGTTCTTCGAATCGCAGGGCATCGCCCAGCCGAAGACGTTCTCGGTCTCGGTGCCTGACTACTTCAAGGAAGTGGACAGGATGCTGTCCGACGTGCCGGTCGAGCAGTGGAAGAGCTACCTGCGCTTCCATGTCGTCGACGGCGCCTCGCCCTACCTGTCCGACGCCTTCGCGCAGCAGAACTATGCCTTCTACGGCAAGGTGCTCAGCGGTCAGCAGGAAATCAAGCCGCGCTGGAAGCGCGTGCTCGACAGCATCAACGGCAACGTCGGCGAGGCGATGGGCCAGCTCTACGTCCAGGTCGCGTTCCCGCCGGAATCGAAGGCGAAGATGGAGGTGCTGATCGGCAACCTCAGCGACGCGCTCAAGATCCGCATCGAGCACCTGGAGTGGATGAGCCCGGAGACCAAGGCCAAGGCGCTGGAGAAGTGGGCCACCTTCGAGCCGCGCGTCGGCTACCCGGACAAGTGGCGCGACTGGAGCGGCCTGTCGACCGGCCGCGACAGCTACCTGGACAACGTGCAGGCGGCGAACGAGTTCAACTACAAGTGGGACATCTCCAAGATCGGCCAGCCGGTCGACAAGAGCGAATGGGGCATGACGCCGCAGACGGTCAACGCCTCCTACAACCCGCTGGCCAACCAGCTGACCTTCCCGGCCGCGATCCTGCAGCCCCCGTTCTTCGACCCGAACGCCACCGACGAACTGAACTACGGCGGCATCGGCGCGGTGATCGGCCACGAGATGACCCACGGCTACGACGACCAGGGCGCGAAGTTCGGTCCCGGCGGCAACATGGAGGACTGGTGGACCAAGGCCGACGCCGACGGCTTCGCCTCGCGCACCGGCAAGCTGGTGGCCCAGTTCGACGGCTACAAGACCGCCGACGGCCGCAACCTCAACGGCTCGCACACGCTGGGCGAGAACATCGCCGACCTCGGCGGCCTGGCGACGGCCTTCGATGCGATGAAGAAGGCCACCGAAGGCACGCCCGACCCGATGACCGACGGCCTGACCCGCGACCAGCGCTTCTTCCTGAACTGGGCGACGGTGTGGCGCCGCAACTTCACCCCCGAGGAGTTGAGCAAGCGCCTGGTCACCGACGAGCACGCGCTGGCCGAGTTCCGCGCGATCGGTGCGCCGTCGAACCTGCCGGCCTTCGCCGCGGCGTTCGACTGCAAGCCGGGCGATGCGATGGTGCGCGACGGCGAGAAGCAGGTCGTGATCTGGTAGGGCGCGATCCGCGATCGGCAGGACGAAAGGCCCGGCGCTTGCCGGGCCTTTTTTGTTCTGCGTCGGGGGTTGCCCCCACCCCAACCCTCCCCGCAGACGGGGGAGGGGGCTAAAAGCAATGGCTTCCGACTCCCTCCCCCGCTTGCGGGGAGGGTTGGGGTGGGGGCAACCGCCGCGACACTCACTGAACGGCGACGACGATCGCCCCGGCGCGATGCAGCAGCTTGTAGAATCCGCGGCTTCCGCAATCAAGACCCCGGACACGCTCGATGCCGATCCAGAAGCCGCTCGTCGCTGCCCTCGCCGCCAGCCTCGCCCTCGTCCTGGCCTCATCCGACGCCGACGCCCAGCGCCGCGCCGCGAAGAAACCCGCCACGCCCGCGATCACGGCCTGCAGCGACTTCTACGGCTTCGTCAACAAGGACTGGCTGACGGCGAACACCGTCGTCAGCGGCACCGGTGCGGTGTCGGCGCTGGGCCAGCTGCAGCAGCGCGCCTTGCTGCAGCAGCGCGCCCTGCTCGACGACGCGGTGCTCAACCCGCAGAACGACGTGCAGAAGCTGCTCGGCGACTTCTGGGCCAGCGGCATCGACGAGGCCGCGGTCGAGCGCGACGGCGCGCAGCCGATCGCCTCGCTGGTTTCGCGCATCAACGCCATCAAGCGCAGCAAGGACGTCGCGCCCTCGATCGCGGCCCTGCACCAGGTCGGCATCCCGGTGCTGTTCAACTTCACCGCCGACCTCGACCTGGCCGACCTCACCCGCCACGTCGGCTATTTCTCGCAGGGCGGGCTCGGCCTGCCGGATCCGGCCTACTACACCCGCGAGGACGCCGACACCCGCGCCCTGCTCGGCCGCTACACCGAGTACGTGGAGAAGATCCTGCAGCTGACCGGCACGCCGCAGGACCAGCTCAAGGCCGACATGCAGCAGGTGATCGACCTGGAAACGCGCATCGCCCGCGCCTCGAAACCGGTCACCTCGCTGCGCGATCCGCGCGAGAACTACGCGCTGGTGCCGGTCGCCGGCTTCGCCAAGCAGTTCAAGCAGCTGCAGCTGGGCGAGTTCCTGCAGGCGCAAGGCGTCAGCGACGACAGCGTGTCGATGGCGAACCAGGACTACTTCACCCAGGTCGACGCCCTCGTGCGCACGCTCAAGCCGGCGCAGTGGAAAGTCTACCTGCGCTACCAGATCGGCCGGGCGATGGCGCCGTACCTGTCGAAGGAGTTCCGCGACGCCGACTTCCAGTTCAACGGCCGCGTGCTGCGCGGACAGGCCGCGCCGCCGATCCGCGACGTGCAGGTGCTCGACGCGATCAACCGCGCGGCCGGCCCGATGCTGGCGCGCGAGTACGTCGCGCGCTACCTGCCGGCCACGACGCGCTCGCGCGCGGAAACCATCGCCAACGACGTGCGCGCCGCGCTCGGCCGCGCCGTCGACCGCAACACCTGGATGTCCGACGCGACCCGCGCCGAGGCCAGGGCCAAGCTGGAGAAGCTGGCCATCGAGATCGGCGCGCCGGCGCGCGACCTCGACTACACCGTGCAGCCGATGGGCCGCACCAGCTTCGGCAGCAACATGCTGATCGCCTCGACCTGGCACCACCGCGAGGAGATGCGCCGCATCGGCCGCGGCAACGCCGACCGTCGCTGGGACGTGCTGCCGCAGCAGCCGACGCTGGCCTACGATCTCGCCCACAACCGCCTGATCGTCTCGGCCGCGGCGCTGCAGGCGCCGGTGCTGGACATGGAGCAGGACACCGCGGCGCAATACGGCAGCTTCGGCGCCCTGGTCGGCCACGAACTCAGCCGCGCCGTCGACGCAAGGGGCCAGCTGGTGGACGCCGCCGGCGCCGTGCGCACGTGGTGGACGCCGGAGGACGAGTCGGCCTTCAATACGCGCGCCAGCCAGCTCGCCGTGCAGTACTCGGCCTACGACTATCCGGCCACGACCGGGCTCAAGGTCAACGGCACGCTGACCCGCGACGAGAACGTCGCCGACCTGGCCGCGGTGGAGCTGGCCTTCGACGCGCTGGCGACGGCGCAGCCGGAGCTGGACAACGCGGGCCGCGAGTCGTTCTTCCGGTCATGGGCCGCGCTGTGGCGCGAGCAGCTGTCGCCGGAGACGGCGACGCAGGCCGTGTCGACCAGCGTACAGGCGCCGGGCCAGTGGCGCGCCAACGGCCCGCTGGTCAACCAGCCCGCATTCGTCGAGACCTTCAAGTGCAAGGCCGGCAACGCGATGCTGCGCAAGCCCGAGGAACAGGTCTCGATCTGGCGCTGAGGGCTCGCCGGCCAACTGCGGCGCGTCGCGGGCGTATCACGCAAACGTCCTGCTGTTCGCCGACGCGGGAAAATCAAGACCTGTCATCCCAGGCGCCAAGGGCTGTCATCCCGAGCGCAGCGAGGGATCTTGCTCGACCGCGAGCGGAAGGAAGATCCCTCGCTGCGCTCGGGATGACAGTTTCGTTTTTCACACCACCCGACGCACGCGGCGGCCGCCGAACGGCGGCTGGCCGCGCCAGTGCCGGATCAGCAGCCAGCCGAACAGCATCCCGCCAAGGTGCGCGAAATGGGCGACGCCGGACTGGGTGCCGGTGATGCCCAGCACCAGCTCGATCACGCCGTACACGATCACCAGCGTGCGCGCCTTCATCGGCACCGGCGGGATCAGCAGCATCACCCGCTGGTTCGGGAACAGCATGCCGTAGGCCAGCAGCAGTCCGAACACCCCGCCCGACGCGCCCACCGTGGGATAGAACGCGCCGCCGTGGCGCACGCTCCACGACACCACGGCCAGCTGGCACAGGCCCGCGCCAACCACGCAGACCAGGAAATAGGTCAGGAACCGGCGCTGGCCCCAGACATGCTCGAGCTGCGCGCCGAACATCAGCAGCGCCAGCATGTTGAACAGCAGGTGCGCGATGTAGGTCGGGCTGTGCATGAAGCCGTGCGTCAGCAGCTGCCAGGGCATGAAGCGGTGGGGCACGTACTGGGCGACCTCGGCCGGCGGCCACGGCCAGAGCATCAGCGCGTCCAGCGCCGGGCCCAGCACGAGCTGCAGCACGAACACCGCGCAGTTGGCGATCAACAAGGCCTTGGTGACGGGGGGAAGATTGGTGAACATCGGCGCTCCTGCACTGCGCCCCATGATAACGGCGGAAGCGCGGCGACCCGGTCCGCGACATTCAGCGCGCGCCGCAGCGGCCCCCGCGCGATCGTCAGCCCGGCCCCGGCCCCCAGAGTGCGGCATCCAGGTCGTCCTCGCCGCGCGGCATGCGCACGCGCCCCTTGACCACCTTCACGCCCTCCTCGCGCAGCCGCCGCGCCTGCTCGCGATGGCCCTTCGATCCGGGCGGGAACGCGATCGAGCCGTCGCTGCGCAGGATGCGGTGCCACGGCAGCGTCGGGTCGTCGTTGCCGGCGAGCAGCCGCGCCACCATCCGCGCCCGGCCCGGCAGCCCGGCGCGGCGCGCGATGTGGCCGTAACCGGCGACCGAGCCGCGCGGCACGTCACGGATCGCGGACAGGATGCGCGCCGCGGCGGGCGAATCGGCAGACAGGGCGACCATGGGCGACTAGGATATCCGCTCCCGTTTCGCCGCAGCACGCCCCATGCAGAACTTCGAACAGATCCGCAGCCACCTCCTCGGCGGCGACTTCCGCGTCACGATGCAGGAGCCGTACGTGGTCTGCGTGGAACTCTCGCTCGACGGCGGGCGCCGCCACCAGGCGATCTTCCTGTCGGAGCTGCAGGACGACGACGGCCGCAACTACCTGCGCACCAGCACCGTGATCGCGCCGATCACCGGCATCGACGCCCGTCGCGCGCTCGCCTTCAACTGGAACTCGCGGGTGGGCTACCTGTCGATCGGCGAACTCGACGGCGTGCCCTACCTGCAGCTTTGCGAGAACCGCCCCTACGAGGGCCTCACCGCCTCCGAGATCGGCCGCGTGTTGCTGGAGATCGGCGGCATGGGGGATCGGTTGGAGCGGGCGCTTTCGGCGGAGGGGGACCTGTTGTGAGCCGGTTGGTAGTTGGTAGTTGGTGGAAGCAGGAACCACCCCTCGAACTACCAACCACCAACTACCAACCCCCGACACGGCTCCACGACCCTACGCCCAGCCCGCGTTCTGCATCACCCGGAACAGCGCATACGCGATCCCGCCCGACATCGGGATCGTCAGGATCCACGCCCAGATCATCTTGTGGACCACGCTCCACTTGATCGCGTTCAGGCGCTTGGCGCAGCCCACGCCCATGATCGCCGACGAGATGTTGTGCGTGGTCGAGACCGGGATGCCCAGCGACGAGGCGCCGAGGATCACCGAGGCCGCGCTGGTTTCCGCGGCGAAGCCGTGGATCGGGTGCAGCTTGACCAGCTTGTGGCCTAGGGTCTTGATGATGCGCCAGCCGCCGGCCGCGGTGCCGGCCGCCATCACCAGCGCGCAGGTGACCTTGATCCATGTGTCGATGTCGCCCTGCGCCAGCGCCGCATCGGACGGGTGCAGGAAGGCCAGCCAGCCCGGCAGCACGTCCAGGGTGCCGGCGGCCTGCGCGCTGACGAGGGTGAGCGCGACGATGCCCATGGTCTTCTGCGCGTCGTTCATGCCGTGCGCGAAGCCCATGCCGGCGGCGCTCAGGATCTGCGCCTTGCCGAAGAAGCCGTTGACCCAGCGCGGCCGCGCGATCCGCGCCAGCCAGCCGCCGCTGCGCGCCATCATCGAGATCACGAAGAACAGCACGCCCATCATCAGGAAACCGGCGGCGAAGCCCAGCAGCGGCGAGCTGACCATGGGCACGATCACCTTCCACAGCACGCCTGCGCTCCTGTACAGCGGCTCGGTCGGCTCGGACCAGATCACCACGCCGAAGTCGTTGGCCGCGGCCGCCAGCGCGGCGCCGATCAGGCCGCCGATCAGCGCGTGCGAGGACGACGACGGCAGGCCGAACCACCAGGTGATCAGGTTCCAGGTGATGCCGCCAAGCAGCGCACACAGGATCAGCTGCGAGCCGACCTCGACCACGCCGGCGTCGATCAGCCCCGAGGAGATGGTCTTGGCCACCGCGGTGCCGGCCAGCGCACCGACCAGGTTCATGCTGGCGGCGAGCCCGACCGCCTGCATCGGCGACAACACCTTGGTCGCGACCACGGTCGCGATCGAGTTGGCGGTGTCGTGGAAGCCGTTGATGTATTCGAACACCAGCGCGGTCGCCACCACGACCAGGACCAGGGTGAGCATCGTCCCGGGCCCTTACGAGTTCTTCAGCACGATTTCAAACGCGACCACGCCGGCCTCGCGGCAGCGGTCGATGGCCTTCTCGAGGATCTCGAAGAACTCCTTGAGCAGGAACATCTGCAGCGGATCGAGCTTGCCGGAGTAGATGTCGCGGTACAGCTCCAGCATCAGCCGGTCGGCCTCGTTCTCCAGCGAGCGCAGGCGGTCGTTGAGCGCCTTCATCGGCTCCAGCTTCATGCTCCGGAGCTGCCTGACCATGTCCACGACCACGCTCGAGGCCTGCTCGAGCATCGCCGCGCGCGGCGCGAAGTCGATGTGCTCCAGGTGCTGGGTCGCCAGCGAATAGCGGTCGGCGAACTTCTCGATCTGCTTGGGGATCTTGTACAGGGCCGTGCCCAGCGCCTCGATGTCCTCGCGCTCGATCGGGGTGATGAAGCTGTCCACCAGCGCCTGGCTGATCTTGTCCGAGGCCTCGCGCTCGCGCAGGCGGGCCAGCTTGAAGGCGTCGAGGGCCGGCTGCCGGTCGGCCTCCTTGAGCATCGCGTGGAGGGCCTTCGCGCTGTCGTGGGCCGCCACGGCCGCCTCTTCCAGCAGCGCATAGAACTGGTTGCCCTGGCCGAAAATGGTTTGCAAGGAAAACATTGGGAGATCCCGCCGTCGCGGAGCGGACGGCCTTCGGGGCGGAATTATGACGGTTCCATGACGCCTGCCGCCATGCCGGGGCGGGCGGCGACCCCGGGAATGGCCCGTCCCGGGCGGGTGTTATCATGGCCTGCCGCGCCTGCGCCGCGCCGCCGCCCCATGGACGACGACCCTAGACCGCCCCCCCGACCGCCGTCCGGCGGCCGCCTCCCCCGCCTGATCCCTGCCGCGGCCGCCCGCCGGGAAGGACGCGGCCGTGCTTGAGCTGTTCATCGTCCTGGTCCTGATCGCCTGCAACGCGTTCTTCGCGCTGTCGGAAATGTCGGTGGTGACCTCGCGCAAGCCGCGGCTCAAGCAGCTGGCGGCCGGGCACCGCGGCGCGCGCAAGGCGCTGGAGCTGGCCGAGCACCCGGAGCGCTTCCTGTCCACCGTGCAGGTGGGCATCACCCTGATCGGCATCCTCACCGGCATGTTCGGCGGCGACGCCATCGGCGCCGCGATCGGCGCCTGGCTGGCGACCAACGTGCCGGCGCTGGGCGCCTACGCCGGCACCGTCGGCCTGGTGATCGCGGTCGGCCTGATCACCTATCTCACCATCGTCCTGGGCGAACTGCTGCCCAAGCGCCTGGCGCTGCTGGCGCCGGAGAAGCTGGCGTCGTTCGTCGCGCTGCCGATGCACGGGCTGTCGCGGATCGCGACCCCGGCGGTGTGGCTGCTCAGCGCCTCGGTGCGCGGGCTGCTGCGACTGCTGCGGCTCGACAACACCGAGGCCGCGCAGGTCACCGAAGAGGAGATCCGCATGCTGGTGAGCGAGAGCCACGAGCAGGGCGTGATCGACGCCGACGAGCGCAACATGATGAACCGCGTGCTGCGCCTGGGCGACCGCAGCACGGCCAGCCTGATGACGCCGCGCACCCGCATCGCCTGGCTCGACGTCGCCGAAGGCTTCGGCGAGAACCTGGCGACGATGCGCGAGACGCCGTTCTCGCGCTATCCGGTCTACCGCGGCAGCGACGCCGACGTGGTCGGCGTGCTCGAGGTCAAGTCGCTGATCGACCGCCTCGACGAAGGCGCGTTCGACCTGTTCCGGCACCTGCGCGAACCGCTGTTCGTGTCCGAGTCCACGCCGGCGCTGAAGCTGCTCGAGATCCTGCGCGAGGAGCAGCATTCGCTGGCGCTGGTGGTCGACGAGTACGGCGACGTCACCGGCCTGGTCACGGTCAACGACGTGATGGAGGCGGTGATCGGCCGCAACCAGACCGGCGAGGGACCGGACTCGATCCCGCAGATCACCACCCGCGACGACGGCTCGCTGCTGGTGGACGGCGGCATCTCGGTCGAGACCGTGCGCGAACTGCTCGGCGGCGGCGCCCTGCCCGGCGAGGACGAGCACGACTACCACACCGCGGCCGGCATGGTGATCGCGCAGTTCGGGCGCATCCCCAACGTCGGCGAGCATTTCGACTGGGGCGGCTGGCGCATCGAGGTGGTCGACCTCGACGGCCCGCGCATCGACAAGCTGCTGCTGCAGCGCGTGGCGGACCCGGGCGGCGGCGATGGCGACTGAGGAGCCGTCGTCGTCCGGCGACCATGTCCGGCGGACGCCTCCGGGAGCCCCGGGCACGCGCGAACTGTTCGACGCACTGGCCACCGGCGACGCCGAGGATCACCTGAAACTCGAGGACATCCTCGCCGGCCTCAGCCGCCAGGTGTTCGGCATGCTGCTCTTCGTCGCCACCCTGCCCGCCTTCATCCCGATCCCGGGCGTCGGCGGCGCGATCGGCGGACCGCTGACGGTGCTGGTCGGCGTGCACCTGCTGGTGGGCATGCGCAAGCTGTGGCTGCCGCGCTTCGTCGCCCGGCGCGGCCCGCGGCGCGCCAGCCTTCAGGCCTTCCAGCGCATGCTCGGCCCGTGGCTGGGCCGGCTGGAGCGGCTGGTCAAGCCGCGCATGACCGGCATGATCGACCACCGCGCCGCGTCGATGTTCACCGGCCTGCTGCTGGTGCTGCTCGGCATCCTGCTGGCGCTGCCGATCCCCTTCACCAACTACCTGTTCGGCGGCCTGCTGCTTTTCTACGCCTTCGCCCTGCTCGAGCGCGACGGCCTGCTGATGCTGCTGTGCTGGATCGCCGGTATCGTCGCGATCGTGGTGTTCGGCGTCCTCAGCGGCGCCCTGGCCGCCGCCGCGACGCAGTGGATCGGCGGGCTGTTCGCCTGACTTGCCCGCGCTCCCCGTAGGAGCGCCTTCAGGCGCGACCGGGCCTTGGGGTCGCGCCTGAAGGCGCTCCTACAGGGGAACCGCAGGCCGCGCGCCGGGGCCCGCCCTACGCCAGCAGCCGCGCGAACTCCTGGTTGGTCATCGGGTGCCCCAGCCAGAAGCCCTGCGCCAGGTCGCAGCCGCGCTCGCGCAGGATCGCGTACTGGCCTTCCTTCTCCACGCCCTCGGCCACGACGTGGATGCCCAGCGAATGCGCCATCGCGATGATCGCCGTGGTCAGCGCCAGGTCGTCCGGGTCGCGCAGCACGTCGGCGACGAAGCTGCGGTCGATCTTGACGCCGTCCACCGGCACCCGGCGCAGGTGGCTCAGGCCCGAGAAGCCGGTGCCGAAGTCGTCGAGCCACACCTTCACGCCCGAATTGCGCAGGCGCGCCAGCAGGCTGCTCACGCGGGCCTCGTCGCCGATCACCGCGGTCTCGGTCAGCTCGACGTGCAGGTGCTGCGGCGCCAGCCCGGTTTCGCGCAGCACGGTCTCGACCTGCGCCGCCAGGTCGCCCGTTCGCAGCTGCCGCGCCGACACGTTGACCGACACGAACAGCTCGCGCGCTCCCGGGAAATCGCGCTGCCAGCCGCGCGCGTCCATGCAGGCCGCGCGCAGCACCTGCGGGCCGATGACCTCGATCAGCCCGCTCTGCTCGGCGACGTCGATGAACAGCGACGGCGAGACCGGGCCGTGCTCGGGATGGCGCCAGCGCAGCAGCGCCTCGGCGCCGACGAGCTTGCCGTTCTCGAGCCGGTACACCGGCTGGTAGGCCAGGCTGAGTTCGCCGCGCTCCCAGGCCCCGCGCAGGTCCTGCTCCATGCGCACGCGCCGCTCGACCGCCTGGTCCATGACCCGGCTGTAGAAGCGATAGCAGTTCTTGCCGGCGACCTTTGCCTGGTACATGGCGATGTCGCCGTTCTTCATCAGCACCGACACGTCGGTGGCGTCGTCCGGGAACAGCGCGATGCCGATCGAGATACCGAGGAAGACCTGGCGGCCGTGGACCGGGATCGGCCGCCCCAGTTCGCGCACCAGCGCATCGGCCAGCCGTTCGGCGCGTTCGCGGATGTCCTCGCCGTCCCCGCCCTTGAGCAGGATCACGAACTCGTCGCCGCCGAAGCGCGCCAGTTCCGCTCCGCCGCCGCGATGCAGGTCGATCACCTCGCGGATGCGGCTGGAGAACTGCATCAACACCTCGTCGCCGGCGTCGTGGCCGATGGTGTCGTTGACCCGCTTGAAGTCGTCGATGTCCGCGAACAGCAGCGCCAGCTGGCTCGCCGAGCCGTTGCCCTCGGCCACGCGCTGGTCGAGCAGTTCGCGGAACGCCAGCCGGTTCGACAGCCCGGTCAGCGCGTCGGTATAGGCCATGCGGCGGATGTCGCGGTCGTGGCGCACGATGCTGTCGCGCATGTGCGCGAACGCGCGCATCAGGTCGCCGACCTCGTCGTCGCGGCGCGTGGTGGGCACGTTCGCCTCGAAGTTGCCGACCTCGATCTCGCGCGCGGCGTCGGCCAGCTGCCGCACCGGCGACACCAGCGCGCGCTGCAGGGCGAACCCGATCGCGACCAGCAGCGCGACCATGCCCGCGAGCAGCAGCCCCATCCACAGCAGCTGGCTGCGGCCGATCTCGCCCAGGCGGCCGGACATGATCGCGCCGACCTGCCGCTCGTCGGCCTTCACCCCCGCCAGCGAATAGCCGATGCGCACCCCGCCCAGGCGCTGGTCGCCGATGCGGATCGGCGCGGCGATGTCCATCAGCGCGTCGTTCGACTGCACGTGCACGTCGGTGATCGACAGCACCTCGTACGCGAACGGGTCGGACATCGACTGGCCGTAGGTCGAGATGTCCTGGCTGCCGTCGTGGATGACCCGGCCCTCGTTGTCGTAGACCAGGACGTAGCTCACGTCCGGCTGGCGCAGCACGTTGAGCAGCGCCGAGCCGATCGCGTCGAGGTCGAAGTAGTAGAGCGGGTTGACCAGCGAATCGGCCAGCTGCGTCGCCGCCGCCTCGCCCTGCGACAGCATCCGCTTCGACGAGAAATCGTGGATCGACTGCAGGCTGAGCGCCTGCACGTCGCGGTGCGCCGCACTCTGCCGCTGCAGCACCAGCAGCACCAGCGACAGCGATGCCAGCAGGACCACCGCAGCAAGCAGCGCGAAGTGGGCGCGCAGGCCGACGCGCAGCTTCATTCGACCTCCCGGGCCACCCGGGACACGCCCCGGCGCAGGTGGTCGAGCGCGTGCGTGGTCTGCACGTCGATCGGCACGAAGCGCGTGGTCTTGAAGAACCGCAGCAGCGCCTCGCGCGCGTCGGGATCGTCGGCGGCGCCGAGCAGCACCTCGCGCAGGCGTTCGCGGACCCGTTCGTCGAGCGAGCCGCGCACCATTTCCAGCGCCCGCGGATAGTCCGGCGTTTCCTGCACGATCCGCAGGTCCCCGCGATAGGACGGCGGCACCCGCTGCGGGTTGATCCAGTCGAGGTTGCTCATCGTGCCGACGTCGACCAGGCCCTTGTGCACCCACGAGGACACGTTGAGTTCGGAACGGCCGAAGACGTAGCCGACCGAATCCTGGCCGGGGCGGTCCATCGGCGACAGCAGCACCTCCAGCCGCAGCCCCAGCTCCAGCAGTTCGGTCGCCGGCACGTAGTAGGCGCTGGTGGAGAAGCGGTTCTGGAACGCGATGCTGCGGCCGCGCAGGTCCGCCAGCGAACGGATCGGGCTGTCGTCGCGCACGAAATACAGGGTGCGGTAGCGGTCGACGCCGTCGCGCTCGGTCATCAGCAGCGGCTGCGCGCCGACGCGGTCGGCCAGCATCATCGCCGTGCCGGCGGTCTCGGTGACCCAGTCGACGCGGCCGCGGCGCATGTAGCTCTGCATCTGCTGCACGTCGCGCGCCATCAGCACGCGGCCCTCGCGGATGCCGACGTCCGCCATCCGCGGCACCACGTAGTCCAGCAGCGGCTTGAGCTGCTCGTAGTGGGCCTTGGGATCGTCGCTGATGCGGCCGAGCACCAGCACCCCGTCGTCGGCGGCGGCCGGGACGGCGAACGCGAGCCACAGCCAGGACAGCAGCAGGCGTCTGAAACCGGCGGACAACACGGACAAGGTTCGGTTCCAGTGACGGGCGGGTACGGCGGCGAGCCTAGCCGAAAACCGGGAATCCCGGCTAGGGAACCTCTGAACAAGTGTCATTTCGAGCGTAGCGAGAAATCTATGCTCTTGATTCTCCGAGATTCCTCACTGCGTTCGGAATGACAAGTCGGACTTGTTCAGAGGTCCCTTGGGGCGCGCCATCGCTCGCCGGGAGGGGTGCGGGAGCACGCTCGCGCACGATGCCCCCGGCGCAGGGGATTCCGGCATCACGGCCAGGACCATCGTGGCCGTTGCCGCGGGATCGACGGCAGGTCCCGGCAGGGGCCACGGGCCGTCGAGGCGCGGGCAACGCCGTCAGCGTTCGCCGCCGGCCAGCCGCGCCATGCGCTGGGCGTCGGCCAGCACCCCGCGCAGCAGCCGGACGTCGCGATCGTCCAGCCGGCTGCGCAGGAAGATCCGGCGCAGCTTGCGCATCGCCGATTCGGGCGCGCGGCCCTTGTGGAAATCGATCGCATCCAGCGTGTCGGCCAGCTGGGCGAAGAAGCCCTCCAGTTCGGCATGGCTGGCGGGCACGTCGCCGTCGGGCGCTGGGCCCGGCGCAGGCGGTCGCTCGTGCAGCCCCAGCATCGCCACCCGCAGCTCGTAGGACAGCACCTGCACCGCCGCGGCGAGGTTGAGCGAGCTGTAGCCGGGGTCGGCGGGGATCGTCACCGCCGCATGGCACAGCTGCAGTTCCTCGTTGTCGAGCCCGGTGCGCTCGCGGCCGAACACCAGCGCGGCTTCGGTACCTTCGGCCGCGGTCGCGACCGCGCGCGCCGCGGCGTCGCGCGGCAGCAGTTCCTCCAGCGCGATCCTGCGGCTGCGCGCGGTGCAGCCCAGCACCAGCCGGCAGTCGGCGACGGCCTCGGCCAGGGTCGATACCCGTGCGGCGGCGTCGAGCACGTCGCCCGCGCCCGCGGCCATGGCGACCGCGTCGGCGTGCGGGAAACGCTCCGGCGCCACCAGCACCAGCCGGCGCAGGCCCATGGTCTTCATCGCCCGCGCGGCCGAACCGATGTTGCCCGGATGCTGGGTGCCGACCAGGACGATGCGGAGGCGGTCGGCGGCGTGCAGGAAGTCGCTCATGCGTGGATGGTAAACTGCGCGCCCGGCCCAGCGCCGGACCGCTCTTTCCACCCGCCGAACCCCGCCTGCGCACTGGAGTCCGCAATGCTCGCCCCTGCCGTCAACATCATGGTCAAGGCCGCGCGCGCGGGGGGCAACGTGCTGCTGCGGCACATGTACCGGCTGGACGCGCTGAACGTGGTCGAGAAGGACCGGCTGGACTACGCCAGCGAGGTCGACGGCCTGGCCGAGGAAGCGATCGTCAAGGAACTGCGGCGGGCCAACCCCGACTACGCCGTCCTCGGCGAGGAAGGCGGCGCGCAGAAGGGCAACCGCGGCGGCAGCCGTTACACCTGGGTCATCGATCCGCTCGACGGCACCAGCAACTACCTGCACGGCATCCCGCACTGGTGCGTCTCGATCGCGCTGTGCGAAGGGCCGGAACCGCTGCACGGCGTGGTCTTCGACCCGCTGCGCAACGAACTGTTCATCGCCTCCCGCGGCGCCGGCGCCCAGCTCAACGACAAGCGCATCCGCGTCGCCGAGCGCAAGGACCTGTCCGGCGCGATGCTGGTCACCGGCTTCCCGCCGCGCGAGCGCAAGCGCATCGGCGCGCACCTGGATTGCGTGAAGGGCCTGCTGCAGGACGCCGAGGACGTGCGCCGCACCGGCTCGGCCGCGCTCGACCTGGCCTACGTCGCCGCCGGCCGCTGCGACGCCTACTTCGAGGCCGGCGTGCAGGCCTGGGACATCGCCGCCGGCGTGCTGCTGGTGCGCGAGGCCGGCGGCCGCGTCTGCGACTTCAAGGGCGCCGCGACCGGTCCCATGCACATCCCGGGCGCGGCGGCCGGTCGCCAGCTCGTCGCCGGCAACGTCAAGGTCAGCGAGGCGCTGCAGAAGGCGATCGTCGCGTCGGGATATGCGAAGGAATTCGACTGACGCGCGTATCCGGCGCGAAGGTCGTGCCAACCGTCCCGGCAAAGCCCACGCAGTCACCCCGACGAGCCTGGGCACCGTCATCCCGGCGAAAGCCGGGATCCATTTTGACTTTGCCTTTGAATCCGCCGTCCGGAAGCAGCAACGGCACAATGGATCCCGGCTTTCGCCGGGATGACGGCGTGAGGCATCGCGACCTGGACTGATCCAGTCCGCGCAGACCAGAAAAGAAGGCCGCGCATTGCGCGGCCTTCTGCATCCACCAACTACCAACCACCAACCGCGAACGACGCCTTACGGCCTCCGCGCCAGCGCCGCCTCGTCGCGTGCCTTCGGCAGCAGGTCCTGCTTGGTCACGCGCAGGAAGCCGAGCGTCAGCAGCGGGCAGGCCACCAGGATCGACGACGCGGTGCCGATCACGATGCCGATCATCATCGCCTCGGACATGCCCTCCAGCGAGCCGCCGCCGTAGATGTACAGCGCCAGCACCGTCAGGAACGCCACCACCGAGGTGATGATCGTGCGCGACAGGGTCTGGTTGATCGAGGTGTTGAGCACCGCCAGCGGCTCGGCGCGCATGCTGCGGAAGTTCTCGCGCACGCGGTCGAACACCACGATGGTGTCGTTGATCGAGAAGCCCATCACCGTCAGCAGGCCGGCCAGCAGGGTGAGGTCGAACTCGCGCCCGGCCAGCGAGAACCAGCCGGCGACGATCAGCACGTCGCCCAGCGTGGTGATGATCGCCGACACCGCGAACTTCCACTCGAAGCGGAAGGCGATGTAGATCAGGAAGCCGACGACCACGAAGACGATGGCATAGATGCCCTTCTTCGCCAGGTCCTGGCCGACCTGCGGGCCGACGAAGGAGCGGCCCTTGATGGTGGCGGCATTGCCGTCGGTGGAGGCCGCGCGCAGCACGTCGTCGGCGGTGCGGTTGATCGCCTCGGCGTCGGTGCCGCCATCCTTGGGCTGCAGACGGATCATCAGGTCGCTGGCGGTGCCCATGGTCTGGACCTGGGCGCCGGGGTAGCCCGCGGCCTCGAGGCGATCACGCACCGCGTCGACGTCGGCCGGCTTCTCGAACACCAGCTCCACCGAGGTGCCGCCGGTGAAATCGAGCGCGTAGTTGAAGCCGTTGATCGCGATCTGCACGACCGAGGCGACCATCAGCAGCAGCATGAAGCCGATGGTGACGAACCGCCACCGCATGAAGTCGATGCGGGTGTCGTTCGGGATCAGGTGCAGCGGGAACAGTTTCATGGTCTTGGTCTCCCGATGCTCAGATGGCGATCGACTTGAGTTTGCGCCTGCCGCCGTAGATCAGCGTGGCGACGCCGCGCGACACGGTGACCGCGGTGAACACGGAGGTGAGGATGCCGATCACCATCGTCACCGCGAAGCCGCGCAGCGGCCCGGTGCCGAAGGCGTACAGCGCGACGCCGGCCAGCAGCGCGGTCATGTTGGAGTCGAAGATGGTGCCCGAGGCCTTGTCGTAGCCGGTCGCGATCGCGCTGCGCGGCGGCAGCCCTGCCCGCAACTCCTCGCGGATGCGCTCGTTGATCAGCACGTTGGCGTCGACCGACATGCCGATCGACAGCGCCAGGCCGGCGAAGCCCGGCAGGGTCATGGTCGCTCCGAACAGCGACATCACCGCCACCACCATCAGCAGGTTGAGCAGCAGCGCGACGCAGGTGATCAGGCCGAACATGCGGTAGTAGATCGCGAAGAACACCAGCGTGAACAGGAACGCGTACAGCACCGCCTGGGTGCCGCGCGCCACGTTCTCGGCGCCGAGCGTCGGGCCGATCACGCCTTCCTCGACGAAGTCCATCGGCGCGGCCAGCGCGCCGGCCTTGAGCTGCTTGGCCAGCGCCGCGGCTTCCTCGCGGCTCAGGCCGGTGGTCTGGAAGTCCTTGCCGAACACGCCGCGGATCGTCGACGAGCTGATCACGCGCTCCTCGGTGCGCGCCGAACGCACTTCCTCGCCGTTGACCATCGTCACCGTCGGGATGCGCTCGACGTAGACGATGCCGAGGCGGTTGCCGACATTCTCCAGCGTGTGGTCGAGCATGCGCTTGCCGCCGGCGGCGTTGAGCGTGATGCTCACCGCGGGCAGGCCGGTCTGCGCATCGGTCTGCGGCTGGGCGTTGACCAACTCGTCGCCCGACACCAGCAGCCGGCGCGAAAGCAGCAGCGGCTGGCCGTTCTGGTCGCGGTAGATGCGCGAACCGGCCGGGATGTTGTTGTCGGCCAGCGCCGCGGCGGCCTGCGCCTCGTCGCCGGTGACGGCGCGGAACTCCAGGGTCGCGGTGGCGCCGATCAGGCGCTTGGCCTCGGCCGTGTCCTGCAGGCCGGGCAGCTGGATCACGAGGCGGTCCTCGCCCTGGCGCTGCAGCACCGGCTCGGCCACGCCGATGGCGTTGATGCGGTTGGCGATGACGTTGCGGTTCTGCTCGATCGCGTCGCTGGCGATGCGCGAGACCTCGCCCTCCGACAGCCGCACGGTGATGCGGTTGCCGTCGGCGTCGATCGACGGGCCGCTGGTGCCGAGCGTCGCCGCGCCGCTGAGGCCGCTGAGTGCGGTCGAGATCGCGGTGCGCGCCTTGCCCGCGTCGGCGGCATTGGTCAGCGAGACCAGCACGGTGTTGTCGGGCCGGCGCTCGGCGGCGGTGTAGCCGATGCGCGCCTCGCGCAGCGCGACGCGGATGGCGTCGGCGTAGGCGTCGACGCGCTTCTCCAGCGCCGCCTTCTGGTCGACCTGCATCATGAAGTGCACGCCGCCCTGCAGGTCGAGGCCGAGCGACATCGGCCTGGCGCCGAGATTCTCCAGCCATGCCGGCGTGGTCGGCACCAGGTTCAGCGCGGCCGAATAGTCCTCGCCGAGCGCCGGGCGCAGGGCGTCGGCCGCCCGCGTCTGGGTCGGGGCATCGGGCAGGCGGACCAGCAGCTGCGCACCCTCGAGCGCGACCGACTTCGGCGTGATGCCGGCGTCCTTCAGCACGTCCTGCACGCGCTGCACCAGCGTCTCGTCGACGACCGCCGCGGGGCGGTTCTTCGTCACCTGCACCGAGGGATCCTTCTGGTAGATGTTCGGCACGGCGTACAGCGCGCTGAGCAACACCACGATCAGGATGAGGGCGTATTTCCAGCGGGGAAATTCGAGCATGCGGGTATCGTCTGGCGGATGGGAGGCGAGGCCTTCGGGCCCCGCCCCGTGCCCGCCCCGGAGCCGGGACAGGAAAGGTCGGTGCGATGCGGCGGCGCTGCGCGGTCGCGCGGCGCCACCGGCGCGGTCAGGCCGCCTTGAGCGTGCCCTTGGGCAGCACGTTGGCGATCGCGCCCTTCTGCAGGCGGACCTCCACGCGGTCGGCGATCTCGACGGTGATGAAGCTGTCGCCGAGCGCGCGCACGGTGCCGGCGATGCCGCCGTTGGTGATGACCTCGTCGCCGACCGACAGCTTGTCGAGCATCGCGCGATGCTCCTTCTGCCGCTTCATCTGCGGGCGGATCATCAGGAAGTACATGATCGCGATCAGGATGATCGGCATGATCAGGAAGCTCAGCCCGCCGCCCTGGGGGGCAGCGGCGGCCTGGGCGTGGGCCGGGGCGATCAGCAGGTCCAGCAGGTTCATCGGATTGGGTCCATCTCGCGGAAAATAGCCGGTGATTATGCCATGCCGGCACGGTCTGTCGGCCCCGGGCCTCGGCTGTGGGAGCGCCCTTGGGCGCGATCGGGGTCCCGAATCCGGGAACAATCGCGCCCGAGGGCGCTCCCACGGGCTCAGCGCGGCCGGCGGGCCGCGTGGAAGGACTCGCGGAAGGCGGCGAAGGTTCCCTGCCCGATCGCCGCGCGCATGTCGGCCATGAGCTTCTGGTAGTGCCAGAGGTTGTGCAGGGTGCCCAGGATCGGGCCCAGCATCTCGTTGCAGCGGTCGAGGTGGCGCAGGTAGGCGCGGCTGTAGCCGCCGGCGCAGGCCGGGCAGCCGCAGCCCTCCTCGATCGGGCGCAGGTCGCGCTCGTACTTCGCGTTGCGCACCCGCACCACGCCGGTGGAGGTGAAGTAGTGGCCGTTGCGCGCGTTGCGGGTCGGCATCACGCAGTCGAACATGTCGATGCCGCGCGCCACCGCCTCGACCAGGTCCTCCGGGCGCCCGACGCCCATCAGGTAGCGCGGGCGGTCCTGCGGCAGCTGCGGGCAGGTGTGCTCGAGCATCGCGTTGCGCTCGGCCTCGGTCTCGCCCACCGCCAGTCCGCCGACCGCGTAGCCGTCGAAGCCGATCGCCTTCAGCCCCTCGGCCGAGCGCGTGCGCAGGTCGTGGTGTACCCCGCCCTGCACGATGCCGAACAGCGCCGCGTCGTTGCCCTCGTGCGCGCGCCGGCTGCGCTCGGCCCAGCGCAGCGACAGTTCCATCGAACGCTCGACCACGCGCTTGTCCACCGGCTGGCCGTCCACGTGCACCGGCGGGCATTCGTCGAAGATCATGACGATGTCGCTGCCCAGCACCTTCTGGATGTGCATGCTTTCCTCGGGGCCGAGGAACACCTTCGAGCCGTCGGTGGGCGCGGCGAAGGTCACGCCGGCTTCGGTGATCTTGCGCCGGTGCGCCAGCGAGAACACCTGGAAACCGCCGGAATCGGTGAGGATCGGCCCGTCCCAACGCGCGAAACCGTGCAGCCCGCCGTGCGCCTCGATCACCTCCAGGCCCGGCCGCAGGAACAGGTGGAAGGTGTTGCCGAGGATGATCTCCGCGCCCAGCGCGCGCACCTGCTCGGGCAGCATGCCCTTGACCGTGCCGTAGGTGCCGACGGGCATGAACGCGGGCGTCTCCACCGTGCCGCGCGGGAAGGTGAGGCGTCCGCGACGGGCGGTGCCGTCGGTGGAGAGGAGCTGGAACTGCAGGCGGGACATCGAGAGGCCGGGATTGGGGATTGGGGATTGGGGATTCGGAAAGCGGAGAGCCTAATGGTTTGCCATCCCGAGCGCAGCGACCCCATCGATCCGGCCCGCAAATTGTAGGAGGGCCTTCAGGCGCGACCGCTTTCCCCGCCCGTCGAACGTCCGATCGCGGCTGAAGCCGCTCCTACGGAATCCGGACCGGATCAGGAATGGTTTGTCATCCCGAGCGCAGCGAGGGATCTCGCGTCCGGAAGCCAGAGCCCTCACGGAGCCTGCCCTGAACGAAGCCGAAGGGTTCGGGATGACATGCGGACATACGGGAAGAGCGCCGCTCGCGGCAGCGATCGGCTATGGCACGTCATCTCACCGCGGAAACGCCGGCAGCGGCCCATTGGTCAGGCGCAGCGCAAGCACGATGCCGGGCGCGGGCGGCGCGTCCCCGGAAAAATCGATCTCGACCACCTCGCCGCCCGCCAGCCGCAGCCGCAGCGTGTGGTGCGGCCCGAGGAAGGTCGCCGAGAGCACTTCCGCACGCAGCGCGCCGTCGACATCGGGCACCAGCTGGTCCGGCCGCAGCAGCACCTCGCCCTCGCCCGGCAGCCCCAGCGCCGCCGCCGGCACCACGCTGCCGCGTCCAACGAAGCCGGCGACGAAGCGGTCGGCCGGCGCGCGGTAAAGCGTCTCCGCATCGGCCCACTGCAGGATCCGGCCGCGGTCCATCACGCCGATGGCGTCGGCCATCGCGAACGCCTCGGCCTGGTCGTGCGTGACCAGCAGCGCGGTGGTGCCGGTGCGCTTGAGGATCGCGCGCAACTCGAAGGCGAGATGCTCGCGCGTGTCGATGTCGAGGTTCGAGAACGGCTCGTCGAGCAGCAGCAGCGACGGCGACGGCGCCAGCGCGCGCGCCAGCGCGACGCGCTGCTGCTGGCCGCCGGAGAGTTCGTGCGGATACGCGCCGGCGCGATCCGCCAGGCCGACCAGCGCCAGCACCTCGACGATCCGGGCATCGCGCGCCGCGCGCGACAGGCGCTGGAGCCCGAAACCGACGTTGCCGGCGACGTCGAGGTGCGGGAACAGCGCGTAGTCCTGGAACATCATGCCGACGCCGCGCCGTTCCGGCGACACCGTGCCCTCGACCGTCGACAGCACGTGCCCTGCCAGCACGATGCGCCCCGCGCGCACCGGCTCGAAGCCGGCGATCGCGCGCAGCACGGTGGTCTTGCCGCAGCCCGACGCGCCGAGCAGGCAGCCGATGCCGCCGGCCGGCAGCGACAGCGACAGCGCCTCGACGACGGTGCGGAACCCGCCGGCCGTGGGATAGCCGACGCGGATGTCCTCGAGCTGCAGCATCGCCCCGTTCACGCCGAGGAAACCTCCTGTCCGTACTTCAACCCGGTCCGCGCCAGCACGATCACCGGCAGCAGGCCTGCCAGCACGATCAGCAGCGCCGCAACCGCGCCGTCCTCGTAGGCGCCGCGCGCGGCGTCGGCGTACAGCCACGTCGCCAGCGTCTCGAAGTTCAGCGGACGCAGCAGCAGGGTCGCCGGCAGTTCCTTCATGGTATCGACGAATACCAGCAGTGCGGCGGCGGCCATTGCAGGCCGCAGCAGCGGCAGGTGCACGCGCCACAGCATCGCGCCCGGCGGCGCTCCCAGGCCCCGCGCGGCCTGGTCCAGCGACGGCGGGATGCGCGCGAAGCCCGACTCGATGCCGCCCGCGCCGATGATCAGGAAGCGCAGCACGTACGCCAGCACCAGCGCCGTGACCGATCCCATCAGCAGCATGCGCGGCGCGATGCCGAAGGCCTGCAGCAGCACGTTGGCGCCGTCGTCGAACCACGCCAGCGGCGCCAGCAGGCCGATCGCCAGCACCGTGCCCGGTACCGCGTAGCCGAGACTGCCGACGCGCATCGCCGCCGACGCGACGCGCGTTTCGCGCCGCGCCTGCGCCAGCCGCAGCGCCCAGGCCAGCACGAGGCCGGCGGCGACGGTGGCCAGCGTCGCCAGCGTCGCGACCCGCAGCGTGTTCCACAGGCTGCGCCACAGCGTGGCCGAGACGCCCGCGCCTTCGGCGAAACGCTGCCAGCTCTCGGCGACGAGATACGCCGCCGGCGCGACGAAGCCGAGCAGCACCGGCAGCAGCGCCAGCGCCAGCGCGCTCCAGCCCGCGATGCCACGCAGCTTCTGCGGCTGCATCGGGCGCGGGCGCAGCGTGTTCGCGTAACCCTGGCGACGGCGGCCGTAGCGTTCCAGCGCGATCACCGCGACCACCACCAGCAGCATCGCCAGCGCGATCTGCGCCGCGCCGGGCAGGTCGCTGCGCGTGATCCAGGTGGTGTAGACCGCGACCGTCAGCGTCTGCACGCCGAGGAATTCCGAGGCGCCGATGTCGTTGAGCGTCTCCAGCAGCGCCAGCGCCGCGCCGACCGCGATCGCCGGACGCGCCAGCGGCAGCGCCACGCGCCGGAACGACGCCGCGCGCCCGGCGCCGAGCGTGCGCGCGGCTTCCAGCAGGCTCGCGGCCTGGGTCATGAACATCGCGCGCGTGGTGATGTAGACGTAGGGATACAGCACCAGCCCGAGCAGCACGATGCAGCCGGCGAGGCCGCGGATGTCGGGCAGGCGGAAATCGCGCGGACTGTCGTAGCCCAGCAGCGCGCGGATCAACGATTGCACCGGCCCCAGCGGGTGCAGCAGGTCGAGATAGGCATAGGCGACGATGTAGGTCGGCACCGCCAACGGCAGCAGCAGCGCCCAGGCCACCGTGCCGCGCCCGGGGAAATCGTAGGCGGTGACCAGCCACGCGCTGCCGGTGCCGATCGTGACGGTCAGCGCGCCGACGCCGAGCAGCAGCCACAGCGTGTTGCGCGCGGCCTGCGGCAGCACGTTGGCCAGCACGTGCTGCCAGGCATCGCTGCCCTGCGCCGCGGTCCACGCCAGCGCGAGCAGCGGCAGCAGGACCAGCAGTGCGACCAGGATGGCGGCGAGCTGCCAACCGTCGATCCGCGCGGCGCGCCGGAGTGCGGGGGCTGGCGACGTAGTTGCAGGCGTCATGCCCATGCCTTCGGCCACGACGCAGGCCAACGGCAACCCAGGTCACCGTCATCCCGGCGAAAGCCGGGATCCATGTTGCCCCTGGCGTTGAACGCGAAAGTCAAAGTGGATCCCGGCTTTCGCCGGGATGACAAGATCGGCCGGGATGACGGGATCGGCAGGGATGACGGGGCCAGCCGGGATGACGGTGCCGGCCGGGACGGCGGGGCCAACAGGAACGCCATGCCGATCAGAAATCCCCCGCCCCGATCCGTCAGTTGTCGAATCCGACGCGATCGACCAGTTCGCTGGCCTGCTTGCGATGCCTCGCGATCTCGGCCAGCGGCAGCGCGTCGACCTTCATCTCGCCGAAGCTGGCGACCACCGGGTCGAGCTCCACGCCCGCCTTCACCGGATACTCGTAGTTGGCCTTGGCGTACAGGCTCTGGGCCTGGTCGGAGACGAGGTACTCGAGCAGCTTCACCGCGTTGTCGCGGTTGGGCGCATGCTTCGCGACCGCGGCGCCGCTGATGTTGACGTGGGTGCCGCCGTCGGCCGCACCGGCGAACACGGGGCGGATCACCTTGATCGCCTCACCCCACTGGCGCTGCTCGGAGCCTTCCGGCTCGTTTTTCATGCGGCCGACGTAATAGGCGTTGGCGATGCCGATGTCGCAGATGCCGGCGAGGATGTCCCGCGCCACGTCGCGGTCGCCGCCCGCGGCCTTGCGCGCGAGGTTGGCCTTGACGCCACGCAGCCAGCTTTCCGTCTTCTCCGCGCCGTCGTGCGCAATCATCGCCGCGATCAGGCTGGTGTTGTACGGGTGCTGGCCCGAACGGATGCAGACCTTGCCCTTCCACTTCGGGTCGGCCAGCGACTCGTAGGTGAAGTTGGACAGGTCGAGGTCCTTGTCGGCGTACAGCACGCGGTCGCGCAGCGACAGCGCGAACCACTGCCCGTCCGCGCCGCGCAGGTGCGCCGGGATCGCGGCTTCGAGGATCTCCGACTGCACCGGCTGCACGTGTCCCGCATCGACCACGTCGAGCAGGTTGCCGCTGTCCACGGTCATCAGCACGTCCGCGACCGAGCGACCGCCTTCGGCGGACAGGCGCTCCATCAGGCCGTCCTTCAGGAACACGGTATTGACCACGACCCCGGTCTCGGTGGTGAACGCGTCGAGCAGCGGCTGGATCAGGCCGGGTTCGCGGGTGGTGTAGAGGTTCACTTCGCCGGCGGGGGCGCCGGATTCCGCGGCAGCGGTGGGAGCCTGCGGATCCTGCTGGCCGCAGGCGGCGAGGAGCAGTGCGATGCCGGACAGCAGCAGCGAGACAGGCAGGCGCGTCCGCGGCAGGCGGGCGGCTCGGGCGATGGATCGCATCACGGGGGGACTCCTGGGTCAGTCGGGGGTGGTCGGCTCGGGCGTTGCCAGGGACCACGGCGGCTGGAGCGGAAATGAGAATTATACTCATCCGGACGGGTACGACCAAGACGCGCGCCTACCGGCTCGGACGGCCACGCGTGTAGGAGCGCCTTCAGGCGCGATGCCCTTCGTCACGAACCACGAATCAAAAGCATCGCGCCTGAAGGCGCTCCTACATCGCCCCTCCAGGATCAAGGCTGCGGGAACAGCAGCATCGCGTCGCCATAGGAGAAGAAACGATAGCGCTCGCGCAACGCATGCGCGTAGGCGGCGAAGATGCGGTCCTTGCCCGCGAACGCCGAGACCAGCATCAGCAGCGTCGATTCGGGCAGGTGGAAGTTGGTCAGCAGCGCGTCGACGCTGCGGATGCGGTAGCCGGGGAAGATGAAGATGCGCGTCTCGCCGGCGAAGGGATGCAGTTCGCCGTCCCGTGTTCCATTCAAGCTCGTCGCGCTCTCCAGCGCGCGCACGACCGTGGTGCCGACCGCGACCACGCGCCCGCCCGCCTCGCGCGTGCGCCGCACCTGCGCAACGAGCTCCGGGCCGACGTTGAGCCATTCGCCATGCATGGCGTGCTCGCGCAGGTCGTCCACGCGCACCGGCTGGAAGGTGCCGGCACCGACGTGCAGGGTGACGTGGCCGAACGCCACTCCGCGTTCGCGCAGCGCCGCCAGCAGCGCGTCGTCGAAATGCAGGCCGGCGGTCGGCGCCGCGACCGCGCCGACTTCGCGCGCGAACACCGTCTGGTAGCGCTCGGCGTCGTCCCGTCCCGGCTCGCGGCGGATGTACGGCGGCAGCGGCAGCCGGCCCGCCTTCAGCAGCCACGATTCCAGCGCGCCCTCGACATGGAAGCGCAGGTGGTAGAACTCGCCGTCGCGCCCGATCACCTCGGCCTCGCCGCCGCCGTCGAGCGCGATGCGGCCGCCCGGCTTCGGCGACTTGCTCGCGCCCACCTGCGCGCGCGCCTCGTTGTTCGCCAGCAGGCGTTCGATCAGGATCTCGACGCGGCCGCCGCTCTCCTTCTGCCCGAACAGCCGCGCCGGGATCACGCGGGTGTCGTTGAACACCAGCAGGTCGCCCGGCTGGAGCCAGTCGCCGAGTTCGCGCACCTGCGCGTCCACGAACGGCGCATCGCCCGGCGGCACCACCAGCATGCGGCTGGCGGAACGCTCGGGCAGCGGCGCCTGCGCGATCAGCTCGGGCGGCAGTTCGTAATGGAAGTCGGACTTCTTCAAGCGACGGCAACGGCAGGGAGAACGCGCATTGTAGGCCGGGGTTCCAACCGGCCATCGCCCTGCCGGATCCCCGTCACGGGACCGGAACGCCCCGACGACGGCGCCCCAAAGACGGCACCCCAAAGACGGCACCCACCAAAGGGTGTCATCCCGAACGCAGTGAGGGATCTCGTGTCCGCCGCCCGCCATGCCGGCGGAAGGCAGCTCCCCCGCTACGCTCGGTACGACACTCGTTGGGCGGCCCGCCCTCCCGATGCGAGAGCAGATCCCTCACTGCGTTCGGGATGACAGTTCCGAGGTAGCGGGGAGGCCTCCCATCCCGGCACTCGCGCCGCAAGCGGGGAAGGGCCAAGGGGTCTTTCGCCTGCGGCGAAAGACGATTCACCTTTCGAACTTGGTCGACAGGATCACCGCCGAGGTCGTCCGCTCCACGCCCTCGATCGCGCCGATGCGGTCGGTCAGCTCGTCCATCTCCACCACCGTCGGCACCACCCCCATCGCCACCAGGTCATGCGCGCCGCTGACCGAATGCAGGCTGCGCACTTCGGGCATGTCGCGCAGCGCCTGCACCACGGCGGGCATCTGCTTGGGCAGCACGGTGATCAGGATGTGCGCGCGGATGTGGCCGCGCTCGACCTCCTCGTTGACGCGCACGGTGTAGCCGCGGATCACGTCCTCGCGCTCGAGCCGGTCGATGCGGCTCTGCACCGTGGTCCGCGACAGCCCCAGGCGGCGGGCGATCTGCGCGGTCGAGGCGCGCGCGTCCTCGCGCAGGGCGGACAGCAGCTGGGCGTCGGCGGGCGTGATCTTCATGTTTCGCGCAAATCCTTCGTCGATTCGACGAAATCATACGAAATTCTGCGCAATTCGACCCTACCTTGTGCCGACAGGATCGAGATAATAGGAACTTCGCCGGTCGCGGACGCGAGCCGGCAATCGCAATCCCCTGCCCGCCGCCCGCGACATGCCGGCCGCGAGGCACCCACCGCCCAGGAGACCGCACCGATGTCCGTGACCGACGCCCTCGCCCCGCTGCGCGCCCACGGCGGCCAGCGCCGCACCGCCGGCCTGGACGACGCGACCATCGAACGCCTCGCCGCCGCGCACCCCGACCTGCGCGCCGCGATCGACGCGGCCGCCGCCGAGTACGCACAGGTCAGGGACGGCTTCGCTGATCTGCTCGACCTCGACGAATCCGCGCAGATCGCCGCGGTGCAGGCCGGCTACGTCAACTTCTATCCGACCGACGCGGTGAACCCCTACGTCGCGCTCACCGCGCGCGGTCCCTGGATCGTCACCCTCAAGGGCGCCGTGGTCCACGACTCCGGCGGCTACGGCATGCTCGGCTTCGGCCACGCGCCGCAGGCGGTCCTCGACGCGATGGCCAAGCCCCAGGCGATGGCCAACGTGATGACGCCGAGCCTGTCGCAGCTGCGCTTCGAGCGTGCGCTGCGCGGGGAGATCGGCCACACCGCCGGCGGTTGCCCGTTCACGCACTTCCTGTGCCTGAACTCCGGTTCCGAATCGGTGGGCCTGGCCGCACGCATCGCCGACATCAACACCAAGCTGATGACCGACCCGGGCGCGAAGCACGCCGGCCGCACGGTCAAGCGCATCGTGGTCAAGGGCAGCTTCCACGGCCGCACCGAGCGCCCGGCGCTGTATTCCGACTCCTCGCGCAAGGCCTACGTGCAGCACCTGGCCAGCTTCCGCGGCGAGGATTCGCTGATCGCGATCGAACCCTACGACGCCGACGCGCTGCGCCGCGCCTTCGCCGACGCGGAAGCAAAGGGCTGGTTCGTCGAAGCCGTGTTCCTGGAGCCGGTGATGGGCGAAGGCGACCCCGGCCGCGCCCTGCCGCGCGCGTTCTACGATGCCGCGCGCGAGCTGACCGGGGCGCACGGCTCGCTGCTGCTGGTCGACTCGATCCAGGCCGGCCTGCGCGCGCACGGCGTGCTGTCGATCGTCGACTACCCGGGCTTCGAAGGCATCGATCCGCCGGACATGGAGACCTACTCCAAGGCGCTCAACGCCGGCCAGTACCCGCTGTCGGTGCTTGCGGTGAACGAAAGGACGGCGAAGCTGTACCGCAGCGGCGTCTACGGCAACACCATGACCAGCAACCCGCGCGCGCTCGACGTCGCCTGCGCGGTGCTGGAGCAGCTCACGCCGGAGCTGCGCGCCAACATCCGCGAGCGCGGGAAGGAAGCGGTCGCGAAACTCGAAGCGCTCAAGGCCGAACTCGGCGGACTGGTCACCGGCGTGCAGGGCACAGGCCTGCTGTTCTCGTGCGAACTCGCGCCGCAGTTCAAGTGCTATGGCGCCGGCTCCACCGAGGAATGGCTGCGCGAGCACGGCATCGGCGTGATCCACGGCGGCGCCAACTCGCTGCGCTTCACCCCGCGCTTCGGCACGCAGTCGGACGAACTCGACCTGCTGGTGTCGATGGTCGGCAGGGCGCTGCGCGAAGGGCCGCGGCAGCAGGCAGCCGAAGCGGCCTGACGCCGCGGCGGGCTTGCGACGGGCGGCGATCCCGCATCCGGGAGCACGTCGCCGCAGGCCCGGTTCTCGCCCGCACTTGTCTGCCCGGAGCAGCTGTCATCCCGACCCCGGCGAAAGCTGGGGGAGGGATCCGGCCCCCGGCCGCGGGATTTCGCAGGCGCCGCGCCGATCGTGCCTTTCGGCATCGATGCCGGTACCGTTCCGATCAGCACGGACGGAACTTCGTTGTCGTCGTCTTCGGGGAGAAGATTCCTCGCTGCGCTCGGAATGACAGATGGAGCGCGGACGGCCAAAGGCCACACCATGACCTCATCCGCACCATGGCTTCGTCTGCACCATGGCTTCGTCTGCACCATGGCTTCGTCCGCTTTATGGCTTCGCCTTCGCAAAGCGCTCCAGCGATTCACGGATCAGCGCCTTCGCCTCGGCCGCATCGCCGAAACCATCCAGCTCCACCGGATTGCGGCCCTTCGGCAGGTCCTTGTAGACCCGGAAGAAGGCCTCGATGCGGTCGCGCTCGACCTGCGGCAGGTCGGCGAGGTCGCGGATCCCGGCATAGCTCGGATCGACCTTGTCGGTGGGCACGCCGATGATCTTCTCGTCGCGCTCGCCGTCGTCGAGCATGCGCAGCACGCCGATCGGGCGGAACCGGATCAAGACCCCCGGATGCAGCGGTTCGCGCGTCAGCACCAGCGCATCGAGCGGATCGCCGTCGCCGGCCAGCGTGCGCGGCAGCGAGCCGTAGTTGGCCGGATACGCCACCGGCATCGACTGGAAACGGTCGACGAAGACCAGTCCCTCGTCGTTGATCTCGTACTTGGTGAAGCTGCCGGCGGGGATCTCGACCGCCAGCACCGCCTCCTCCGGCGCCTTGTCCGCCTGCGCGGCAAGGAACGGGTGGCGGATCGCCGCATCGCGCCCGCCCATCGCCGACGACGATGCCAACGCGCACAGCAGCGCCAGGGCGGCGCACGCTGCCGGCGCGCGCATCAACGCGCGCCCGCGCAGGCCGGCAGCTGCAGCGCGGCGGCGATGTCGCGCCAGTCCAGCGCCACCACGCCCTGGTCGTCGTGCACGGCGTACAGCACGCCGTCCGGGAAGCGCTGCGACGGCGCATCGTGCAGCCAGATGCCGTCGGTGTTGGCGACGCTCCGGCCGGTCACCGCGCCGGCATGCGTCAGCGCCCTGCGGTCGAACAGGTGGAACACGGTGCGGCCCTTGCCCTGCTCGGTCGTGATCCACCAGCCGCCGCCGTCGGCGCAGGTCTTGAGCATGATGCCTTCCGACTGCGCCTTGAACACGTCGCCGCCGATGGTGCGGCCCGCATAGCGGCCGGCGAGGTCGTAGACCTTGAGCTCGTTGGCGTAGGTTTCGTCCTCCTCGGCGATCAGCAGGCGATCGTTGGCGGCGTCGCCCCAGATCGACTCCACCACGCGCAGCGCGCCCTGCTCGCCGGTGTCGCCAAAGCTGCCGAGCAGCGCCGCCGACAGCGCGTCGCCGTCGCGCTCGACGCGATAGCGCTTCACGCGCCTGTCGAGTTCGGCCAGCGGCGGCAGGATGTCCTCGCCCTGTGCATCCTCGCCGGCCATGTAGGCGTCGGTGACATAGACCTCGTAGCCGCTGTCGACCGGGTTGATCCACAGCCCGTAGGGCTTGACCAGATCATCGGCGGCGAAGGTCAGCACGTGTTCGAACCCGGGCAGGCGCAGCACCTGCACGCGATGGTTGTCGCGCTCGACCACGAACAGCAGGTCGTCGACGACGGCCACGCCGTTCGGGCGCTCGAACTGGCCTTCGCCGGTACCGGTCGCACCGACTTCGCGCAGCGTCGCGCCGGTGGCGCCGTCGTAGACCACCAGCCTGTCGGTCGCCTTGGCGGTGGCGATCAGCCAGACCGCGCCGTCGGGCGTCGTCCACGATGCCGGCGAGTCGATGTTGTCTTCCGGCGTCATCGCCGTCAGGAAGGCCTCGTCGACCACCGGGATCTCGCGTGCGTCCGGCTGCGCCGACGCCACCGCAGGCGTTTCATCGGCATCGCCCTTGGCGTCGACCGGGGCCTCCCCGCTTCCGGGTTTGGCACATGCGGCCAGCAACAACGCGATGGACAGCGACAGGACGGAACGGATGGTCATGCGGAGTTTCCCCTTGGCAGCTTGAAGCCGAATCCGCGAACACTATGGATGATTCGTGACGATTTGATTGCAACCGCACGCCCGGCGAACGCAGTCGCGCAACCGTCATATCCGTGCCACATCCGCCCCCTAGAAAGTGCCGTTTGCCTTCGCACTTCCACCTCGGGAATTCCCAACCATGAAGAAGAACGCCCTGGCCGCCGGCCTGTCCCGTGCACTCGCCTGCACGCTCCTGCTGCCTGCCGTCGCCTGGTCGCAGGTCGAAACACCCGATGGTTCGACCGAAGCCGACGCCAAGCAGCTCGACGCCATCGTCGTGCAGGGCGAGATCGCCTACCGCAACCGTACCGCCGACACCGCGCCGGTGCTGAGCTACGACCTGGAGTACTTCCAGCGCTTCGAGCCCAACACCGTCGGCGACATGATCAAGCGCGTGCCCGGCGCGGCCTTCGTCGGCTCCGACATCATGGAGTTCGACGGCGTGCAGCTGCGCGGCCTGGGCGGCGGCTACACCCAGGTGCTGATCAACGGCAAGAAGGTGCCGGGCGCCGGCGACGACCGTTCGTTCTGGGTGGACCGCATCCCGGCGGAGATGGTCGACCGCATCGAGATCCTGCGCAGCAACAGCGCCAACCGTTCGGGCGACGCCGTGGCCGGTGCGATCAACATCATCCTGCGCGACGCCTACGAGTTCGACGGCAGCTACCTGCGCGTCGGCGTCAACCGCTACTACGACAGCGAGGTGAACCCGACCTTCGGCGCGGTGACCAGCGGCGAGGCCCTGGGCGGCCGCATCCTCGCCGGCATCAACGTGCAGGACCGCTACCGCTCCAAGTTCAAGCGCTCCGACCGCTTCGCGGATCCGTTGATGGAGGAACTGGTGAGCTGGGAAGACCAGACCGAGGTCAAGGACGGCCGCGACTACTCGGGCAACCTGTCCTACACCGCCAACGTCGGCGACAGCGGCCGCTTCAGCATCGACGGCTTCTACGTCAGGACCAAGCGCGACGTGACCGAGGTGTCCTTCGAGGAAGAGTACGACGACGACGAAGTGATCAACGCCAACGTCCCCGGCCTTGGCACCGTCGACCAGGAGAACTGGGGCATCGGCGCCGAGTACCGGTTCGACATGGCCGGCGGCACCACTTCGATCGACATCGATCACGCCCGCTTCGAGGATTCCAGCGTCGAGAGCGAGGAAGCGCATGCCTACGTCGACGGTGAGTGGGACGAATCCGAGGCCGAGTCCGAAACCATCGACGCCAAGGACGCCGAGACCAGCTTCAAGATCGCGCACAAGCGTCCCGTCGGTGCGGCCGAACTGGAATTCGGCATCGACTACCGCAGGAAGAAGCGCGACGTCACCTTCACCAGCTACGAATGGGAAGCCGACGGGGAAGGCGACCCGGTGGTCTACGAGCTGGACGGCGTGGTCGCCAGCGTGATCGAGGAAAAACGCCTCGACCCCTACGTCATGGTCTCGGGCAAGGGCGAGGTGCTGAGCTGGGAAGCCGGCCTGCGCTACGAAACCACCAGGTCGGACATCCGCTACATCGAGGACGGCGACGTGGAAGGCGCCGACGGCAAGGACTACGACATCCTGCTGCCGTCCGTGCACCTGAGGTGGGACCTGAGCGACGTCGACCGCGTCAGCCTGTCGCTGGCCAGGAGCATCAAGCGCCCGAACTTCAACGAGCTGATCCCGGCCCTGCTCGACGGCGAGTTCGGCGACAACGACTACATCGGCAACCCGCGGCTCGACCCGGAAACCGCCAACGGCCTCGACCTGGGCTTCGAGCGTCGCCTCGGCGCGCGCGGCGTGGTCGGCGTCAACTTCTTCTATCGCGACGTGAAGAACCTGATCGAGCTGGTCAACACCGGCGAGTGGAGCGAGGACGCGCTGGACAGCTATGAGGACGACCTCGAGGAATTCCTCGACGAGAACCCCGGCGCGACCGAGGACGATTTCGAGTTCGACCCGGAAAGCTGGCTGTTCACCTCGGCCAACGTCGGCGACGGCAAGGTCTACGGCGTCGAGTTCGACCTGTCGACCCCGCTGACCGCGTTCGGAATGGAGAACACCGGCGTGTTCCTGAACTACACCTACGTGAAGTCCAAGGTCGACGACTTCCTGGGCGAACGCCGCTTCAACGACCAGGCCCGGTCGGTCTACAACATCGGCTTCATCCAGGACCTGCCGTCGCTGGCCGCCAGCTTCGGCGTGACCTACCGCAAGCAGGGCGACGCCTACAGCCGCATCCTGTCGGAGGAAGTGCTGGTCCGCTACGGCGAGGACCTGGAAGCCTTCGTCGAAAAGCGCTTCGGCAACAGCTTCTCGGTGCGCCTGAGCGCGGCCAACCTGCTGGACGCGTCGAAGGACGAGTTCTTCCACAAGTTCGACAACCTCGCCGACCAGATCGCCCGCGACTACGACGAGTACGAACTGGAAACCGAGGAAGCCGGCCCGAGCTACCAGCTGGTCATGCGCTGGGCGTTCTGACGGTCCTGCTCGTCATCCCGCGGCCCCCCCCTGTCCGTCATCCCGGCAACCCTCCTGCCCGTCATCCCGGCGAAGCGCTTTACAACAGACGAATGTCTGGTCAAGCCGGCATCCATTGTGCTGTTGCCGTGTCCGTTGAATGGCAAGGGCAAGATCAAGATGGATCCCGGCTTTCGCCGGGATGACGGGCAACAATACGTTCTTGGTGGCGACAATTGGATCCCGGCTTTCGCCGGGATGACGGGCACGGGATGACGGGCAATCGTGCATCCTTGGTGGCGACACCGGCTTTGATGCAGACTTCCGGCACCTCCCCGCCGACTCGCACCATGAAAACCGTCGAAGTCCGCCACCCCCTCGTCCAGCACAAGATCGGCCTGCTGCGCGACGCCTCGCTCAGCACCAAGGGTTTCCGCGAACTGGTGACCGAACTCGGCACCCTGCTCGCCTACGAGGCCACCGCCGACCTCGACACCGAGGCCGCGACGATACCCGGCTGGGCCGGCGAGGTGCAGGTGCGGCGCATCGCCGGCGCCAAGATCACCCTGGTGCCGATCCTGCGCGCGGGCCTGGGCATGCTGCCCGGCGTGCTGGCGCTGATCCCCGCGGCCAAGGTCAGCGTGGTCGGCCTGCAGCGCGACGAGGAAACGCTGCAGCCGGTGCCCTACTTCGAGCGACTGACCGGCCGCCTCGACGAGCGCGACGCGCTGATCCTCGACCCCATGCTCGCCACCGGCGGCACGCTCATCGCCACCATCGACATGCTCAAGCGCGCCGGCGCGCGGCGGATCAAGGGCATCTTCCTCGTCGCCGCACCGGAAGGCCTGCGTGCGCTCGAGGCGGCGCATCGCGACGTCGAGGTCTACACCGCCGCGATCGACGAGCGGCTCAACGAGAAGGGCTACATCCTGCCCGGCCTCGGCGACGCCGGCGACTGCATCTTCGGTACGCGGGTAGGCTGAACCGTCCACGCACGGCACACTCCCTTGTCATCCCGAGCGTGGCGAGTCTCCGCGTAGTCCCGAGCGAAGTTGCCATCCCGAGAGCATTTTCGGCGCCCATGCCTCCATTCCGTCATCCCCGCGAAGGCGGGGATCCAGTGTCTTTGCTTCTGCATTGGCAAAGAGAAAGTCACTGGGTCCCCGCCTTCGCGGGAACGACGACAACGTAGGCGGCTGAAACGAGAATGCCCGAGCGTAGCGATCGAAGCTGTCATCCCGAGCGTAGCGAGGGATCTGCTTGGCCCTGAAGCGACCTGGAAGCAGATCCCTCGCTACGCTCGGGATGACAACTTCAATCGGGATGACGTCTTTCAGTCTCCCGCCTCATCGGGCGAAATCGCCTACTCCGCCGGCGTCAGCGCCTCGATCCCCGCCGCCACGTAGACCAGCGGCGCATTCCAGTTGATCGCGACCTCGTTGCTCGCATAGCTGCAGTCGTGGTCCAGCCACGACAGCGCCGGCAGTGCGGACGCATACGGCACCGGGCAGTCGCCCGCATCCTGCTGCCGCGGATTGGGGCCGCCCGACAGCCAGCCCGGCACGGGCTCGGCGATGCCGTCCGCCTGCGAGGGCCGGTGGTGCACGTGCATCGGCGCGCGCAGGCCCTGGCCGGTCACGAACGACACGCCCAGCGGATTGCGGCCGAGCACGTAGTCGAGCTGCGACTGCGCCGCGTCGAGGTATTCGCGCCGCGCCGACAGGCGATAGCCCTGCAGCAGCACCATGGCCTGGTTGAGCGCCTGCGCGCTGCTGCCCCAGACGAAATCCTCCGCCTGCATCGCCACCCGCCACGCCGCATCGCGTTCGCGCGCCGCCAGCGCGGCGGCCAGCGTGTCGATCCCTCCGGCGATGCGCGCGCGAGCCGCGTCGTCGGGCAGGCGGTCGCGATGCCGCGCCAGCGAGATCCAGCCGAGGCTGCCGACCTTCGCCCACGACGGCACGTCGGGCGCCTGCGCATGGCGCTCGAACGCGCCCAGGTAATCGGCTTCGCCGGTGAGCAGGTACAGCTCCGCGGCGGCCCACGCGAACTCGTCGTCGAACTCCGCATCGCCATAACCGCCGGTGTGCACGTCGTCCGGCTGACGATAGGGCACGTCCGGATGCGCCTGCGCCCAGTCCCACGCGCGTTCGGCCGCGACGCGCATCCGCGCCGGCACTCCCGGGAACTGCGCCTCGAACGGCGCGTACACGCGCGACGCCATCGCCATCACCGCCGCGAAGTCCAGCGCCGCGGCGGTGCCCTTCTGCACCACGTAGCGCCGATCGTGCGCCGCGTCCGGCATCACCATGCCGTCGAAGCGCAGGTTGGTGAGCTTGTGGTACACGCCGCCGTCGCCGGGATCCTGCATCTCCAGCATCCAGCGCAGGTTCCACCAGGACTCGTCGAGCAGGTCGGGCACGGCGTCGCCGCTTTCCGGGATGCCGACGTCGCGGCCGCGGAAGAACGCCGGGAAGTCCTCCCACGCCGCCAGCAGCGTGTACATCGTGATCCCGGAGTTGACCACGTACTTGTTGTAGTCGCCCGCGTCGTACCAGCCCCCGGGCGCGGAAATCACGCTTCCCGCAGGACGGTTCGCCGAAGCGGCGGACGGGTGGACCTCCACCTCCGTATCCGGATGTCCCGCGGCGCGCGCATGAGTCCCCGCATGCGCGGCCTCGAGCGCGATGCCGGCGCGGTTGAAATAGAACGCCTTGAGCGCCGCATCGACGAGGCCGGCATAGGCCCCTGGCCCGACCGGGAACGGATCGGACAGCGGCAGGCCGTCCACGCGGACGCGGTAGCGGCCCGGCGCGACCAGCGCACCGAGGTCGGCAACCGCCGCACTGCGCCCGGCCGGCGCCCATTCCGCCGGCTTCGACAGTCCACCTTCCAGCACCACCTCGCCGTCCCCCTCGCGCACCACCTCGAAGCGGCCGGCGGTCGCGGTTTCCACGATCGCCAGCTTGTTCGCCGCAGGCGCGAAGCCGAGCTGGTTGAGGCGGATCGCGGGCGCGGCACTTTCGCCGGTCAGGGCATCGCTGGAGATGCCGTGGCCCGCCAGGGACAGCAGCGCGGCCAGCGCCAGCGGGCGGATCGTGAGATGGGAGGTGGTCTTGGTCATGCCCCGATGCTCGCCGCAGCCGCCGCCACAGGCAAGCGCATGGACAAAAAAACTTGTCATTTCGACCGCAGGGAGAAATCTTCCTTTCTCGTGCGCCTCTCGTGCGCCGGAGAGGGGATTTCTCCCTGCGGTCGAAATGACCGGCTTCTTCCGGGCTGTTCCCGCACTCGGGAGAACAACCTTGAAGAGGGGGGAGGGAGCGTGGTGGGGGCGTTCCGGGAAACCGATCCGGCTGGGCCGACGACGAGCGTCGACCCAACCGAATCTACGCTGCTTCCAGCATTTCCCTGCGGAATTGCTCCTATGGCATCCATCCGTGGAGCCGACGCGACCACACGACTGCAACCCTCGGCGATGTCCCCGCGACAAGCAAGCGTCCGGAGTCGCAAAAACCGTCAGTATTGCTGACACTATCAAAATATTTTCAATAATTACATTGACTTGCAGAATTCTGCCAACAGAGCTGGACAAGCGATGTCAATATTGATGACATGTCAGAATCACTGAGAATGCCCGCCTCTGCAGGCGCGTGCTATATCGGGAAACCTATGGAACGAGGCACTGGCATGAAGCTGAGCACACGCGTCCGGACCGCCCGCGTGCGCGCCGGCATGTCGCAGGCGGAACTGGCCGAGGCGCTCGGCGTCAGCCGCAGCGCGGTCGGCAACTGGGAAGCCGCGAAGGGACGGGTCTTTCCCTCCAGCGAGCGCCTCTCGGAGCTGGCGCTGGCCACCGGCGTGTCCTACGAATGGCTGGCCACCGGCCGCGGCACGCCGCTGGCGCCGAGCGAGGGCATCCCCGCCGCCGACGCCGAGTTCGTGGACGACCCGGTCGAACGCCGCCTGCTGCAGGCCTTCCGCGCCTGCGGCGAACAGTTCAAGCAGGCCGTACTGGAAATCGTCGAGGCCCAGCTCCCGCAGCGCCCGCGGCGTCCCCGCACCGGCGGCTGACCCTCACCACCGCAACCCACAACTGCGCAACTGTAGGAGCGGCTTCAGCCGCGACCACGCCCCGCCCCCCACTCTCCCCACCCCACCAAACACCCATCGCGCCTGAAGGCGCTCCTACACGCACGCCCCTCGACCGACTTGCCAACCCACCCCAGCGCATGAAAAATCCGCCGCGGACCACCCACCGCACACACCGATGAACCGCTGGAAAGCCTCCGGCTCGCACCTGCTCCTGAGCATCGTCGTCATCGGCGGCATCGCACTGTCCGCCTTCCTGCTCTGGTACCCCTACGCCCTGTACCGCGTCGCCGGCCTCGACCGCATCCTCCTGGTCATGCTCGGCATCGACCTCACCGCCGGCCCGCTGCTCACCCTGATCCTCTACCGCAAGGGCAAATGGGGCCTGAAGTTCGACCTCACCGTGATCGCCCTGTGCCAGATCGCGTTCCTGGCCTACGGCCTGCACACGCTGTGGGTCGCGCGCCCGGTGTTCCTGGTCGGTACGCCGGACACCTTCACCCTCGTCTTCGCCAGCGAGATCTCCGACGACGACCTCGCGCAGGGCCCGCGCCCGGAATGGCGGCGCCTGTCGTGGACCGGCCCGGTCCTCGTCGGCACGCGCATGCCCGACGACCCCGAACAGCGCCGCCGGATCATCGAAGAATTCATGGCCGGCGGCGCCGGCATCGAACGCTCGCCGAAGGACTACATCGAGTTCGCGGAAGTGGCACCGGAGATGCTGCGCACCGCTGCGCGGCCCGCCACCGACGCCGGCCGCGTCCCGGCGGCCGACATCCGCGCCACCAGATCAACGCTTGAACGCCTGCAAGTGGTACCGATCGTGTCCCGGCGCGGAGAGGGACGCATGCTCGTCGACGCCACCAGCGGCCGTCCGGAACGAGTCATCGCGCGGTGACCGGAACTCCGTCACAGTGGCGGCCATTTCCGCAGATCAGAAAATGTCGTTTATTGTCACAAAGTGACGCAAAACGATGATCGAAATATGGCGTTCGTTTCCTGGAGCACGCCATGGAGCACGCTAGGACTGTGATATGCCTCCGGACAGTCGCCGAAGCCCCTGATCTTCCCGTTTGGCACGCATTCTGCGTAACCTATTCCCGCACGTGCGCTGTTGCACGGCTGCCCACAGGACCCGGCGCTGCCGGCCGGCGGGGCACGTGAAGTTCAACCACTCCTAGGGGATACACCATGAAGAAGTACCAGGGCTTTACCCTGATCGAACTGATGATCGTCATCGCGATCCTCGGCATCCTCGTTGCCATCGCGCTGCCGGCCTATCAGGACTACACCGTTCGTGCCCGCGTGTCGGAAGCCGTCGCCCAGACCGCTCCGGCCAAGCTGGCGGTTGCGGAAACTGCGTCGTCCCTCGGCGCGCTGTCCAGCGTGACGGCTGCCAACTCTGGCTTCGAATTTACTGCTAACTCGACCGACTATGTGGCGTCGATTTCGATCGGCACCAATGGTCAGATCCAGACACAGACTCGTGCCACGGGCGCCGAAGCCGAGCCGCTCCTGACGTTCACCCCCAGCCAGACCTCTAACACGGCCCCAATCAACTGGGAGTGCACCACCACGACCGGTACGGAAAAGTATGTTCCGGCCGAATGCCGCCCGTAATATCGCAACGCTGTAATCGCAAGTTCGAAGCCCCGGCATCTGCCGGGGCTTTTTTATGCGAGCATCGCCACTCAAGGAATCGAGGGGAAACTTGATGGGATCGGATGCGGCCTACCGTTGGTACTGGCGCAATAGCGTGCCGTACTTCGTGATCGCGTTGCTTGTCACCGTTGCCTATGGCGGCGCACTGCGCAACGGGTACGTCTGGGACGACTCCTACTTCTTCGGGAACTACGTCTGGGTTCATGACCTGAAGAGCGCGGTCAAGGCCGCATTCGACCCATTGTTCGGCCAGCGCAGCTATGTCCGACCCATTCCGCTGTTAATGCTCTATGCCGAAGCGATCGCCTCGGGCAGGAACCCCGCGGTGGCCCATGCTGTGAATCTCGTCCTGCACTGGGGGTGCAGTGTCTTGGTCTTCGTGATCGCGCGTCGTGCGCTGACGCGTTCGACACCGGACCACGCAACGGCGTACCCCGGATACATGCCCCTGTTGCTCGCGAGCGTCTTTGCGGTGCACCCGGCGTTGTCGGAAGCGCCCATCTGGATCTCCTCGCGTTTCGACCTCATGGCCACGTTGTGTTTCCTCTCGGCGCTCTGGATAGCCGAGCTCAGCCTGCGGGACACGCCACGTGCACTGGCGCTCGCTGCCTTGTACTTCGTCGGCGCGCTGTGCAAGGAAAGTATGGCCGTCTTCCCCTTCGTCCTAGGCACGCTGGCCCTGTTGCGAGGCAGCAGCGGACGCGAAGGCCATCGAATCGAAATTCGGGACGCGTTTTCCGCAAGGGAACTCAAGGCCTACAGCGCCTTGTTCGTTGCCGGACTCGCCTACCTCCTGATCCGCCATCAGGTTCTAGCTGGCACAGATCTGCTCAACCTTGGAAACCCGTCTACCACCGAATGGCTGTCAAGGGTCACGACGGCCGTCGCCCGATACCTGCAGTTGACTGTGCTTCCGTTCATCGGCTCGTCCCCGCACCATACTTGGGTTTGGCCTGTGGATGGCTCGCTGGCCACTTACTGGCCAGCCCATGCGGTGACCCTCGCTTTTCTGGGCATTACCGCCAGCCTGGTTATCGCGCGTCGTCCCACCGGCTGGTGGCTACTAGCGTGGCTGGTCGCCTATCTACCGGTACTCCATCTGGTTCCACTTCCCATCGGGCAAAACGTCATCCACCAGCGTTTCATGTACCTACCGACCGCGATGCTGCTGGCGCTAGCGCCGTTCGTACTCGTTAGATTGCGGCTCACCCCCATCGCGCGAAAGATCGTCATCGGCCTGATGCTCCTAGCCATCCTCACATCTATCCCGATCGACAGGTCCATTGCCCGGGTATGGCGCAGCGACCTCGCCTTGTGGACATGGGCGGTCCGCACGAACCCCGACTCTGTCGAAGCACGGGAGAACATGGTCTGGGCCTATCTCGAAGCGGACATGTATAAGGAAGCCGAGGACGAGTTCAAGCAAATCGTCGCGCGCAAGATGTCCACTAGTACGCACCTTGCTGTGAACATGGGGACAGCCATGTATCGCCAGGGCGAGTTCGAAGGCGCGATGCACTATTACCGCAAGGCTGAGGCGCACCAGGAAGGATTGTCGAAGTCCTTCCGCTCGCGCCTACTCGCCAACCTCGGCATCACCAGCGCCATACTCGGGAATGCTTCCGATGCCAGGACATACCTACTAAAGGCCCTGCAGGAAAACCCCCGCAATCAAACGGCGATTGGCCATCTGCTGGGTTACTGCGAAGGGACGGACGTGGATACCTCGGCATTCGATCCGGAGGACGTGGAACGAGCAAGGCCAAGTGGCCGGGAGACGGTATCGCTGATCATCAAGCATCAACCGTCCCTCCAGTCTGAACGCGCATTCTGTCCGGACCACTGACTACCAATGATTCGTTCGACGAACCTCATTAATCAGGACAGGGTGTTCTCCATCGCGTGCCTGCTTTGTGCGATTCCTGTCGTGGTCTCCCATTACCCACCGATGGTCGACCTGCCTCAACATGCCGCACAGATCTCCGCCGTGCGGGGCATCCTGGGTGAGACGTGGGGGTTTGCCGATCTCTTCGAACTCAACTGGTTCACGCCATACTGGTTGGGCTATGGACTGGTCCTCGCCCTCTCGGAACTGGTCGGCATCGTCTGGGCATTCAAACTGGTGCTCGCCGCCGCCGTTTGCGCGTTTCCGTGGGCCGCAGGACGCTTCTGCACGCGTATGGGCTGTCCTCCCGCCTGGAACTGGATGCTCATCCCGCTTCCCTTCGGCTTCGCCTATCAGTGGGGCTTCTTCAACTTCATCGTCGCCGCGCCATTCGGCTTCCTGTTCCTTTGTGCCTTGCTGGAGGTTCGCGACCGGAGCGGGTGGCTGCCCTACGTGAAGATCGGCCTGTGGCTGCATTTCCTCTTCTTCGCCCATGTGCTTACCGCAGCATTCTTCTGCATAGTCGCGGCGCTGCTGCTTGCTTCGCCGTGGAATGGGCTGCGTGAATGGTCCCGCCGATGCCTGCCTATCCTCACCATCCTCCCGGTGGCGGGACTGTGGCTGTTCACGAGCCTTCGCGACTCGCCCACCGCAAGCGCCCCCGTGGTCTGGTCCTTGGGCCCCCACAGGCTGACCGGCTTCCTTCCGTCCTTCGTATCGTCTCCGACGGCAGCCGCGGGGCAGGTCCTCGGGCTGCTTGTCCTCGCCCTTCCGCTCCTTTCCGGCGCCCGCATCAGACGGAATGTTGCAGCATGGGCACCCTTTGTCGCTTACGTGTCCTGGCTACTGCTGTTTCCCCATCTCGTGGGCGGTACGTCCTTCACCTATGAGCGCTTCAGCATCTTCGGCGTTCCCCTGTACTTCATCTGCTTCGAGGCGGCCAAGACCGGCGGAATGCAAAATCGCGATCGGGTGATCGGCGCCGGGCTGGCTCTGGTATCCGTGTTCATCCTGGGCTGGCATGGCATTCGCGCTTCGACCTTCAACCAGGAAACGGCTCGCTATCAGTCGGTGATGCAGCAGGCGGAGCCCGGAAAACGGGTCCTGATGATGACTTTCGACCCCCGGAGCCATGCCTCCGCGTCGCCGCTGATGCTGCATCTCGGCTGCTGGTACCAGGCGGAGCACGGTGGGTTGTGCGAGTTCAACTTCGCCAGTAACTGGGTCACTCCAGCGCGATTCCGCGAGGGCACTACCGGGATCCAGCAAAGCTTCGAATGGGCTCCGCAATCGTTCGACTGGACGCGGCATCGCGGCGACGTGTATGACTACTTCCTGGTCAGGCATCCGGCGAGCGCCGAGTCCTGGCTTCGGGAGAAGTCGCATGGTGCCGTTGGCTTGCTGGCCAGCGATGGGGAGTGGCAGCTTTATGCCAAGACCGGGCACCGCTCCGGACAGGAGACACCGCAGTGAATGGCCAACGGCACAACGGACCATCGGCATTGATGGTCCATGGCTCCGCCCCCTTGGACACATCCTCCCCAGGCTCTACGATGATGGAGACACCCTCCAGTTGCCCACTCATTTCGGTCACGGTCCCAATCTACAACGAGGCGGACAACATCCCGCAGTTGTATGCGCGGATCCTCGAATCTCTCGAGAGCCTCGGCAAGACGTGGGAACTGGTCCTGGTCGACGACGGCAGTACGGACGACTCGGCAAGCCGGCTGGACGACATCGCCAGCCGGGACCCGCGCGTGAAGGTGGTCCACTTCAGTCGCAACTACGGGCAAACCGCGGCCTTGATGGCGGGCATCGACTTGTCAAGTGGCGAAATCATCGTCCCGATGGATGGCGACCTCCAGAACGACCCGGCCGATATCGCTGCGATGATCGCCAAGATCGACCAAGGCTATGACGTGGTATCCGGTTGGCGGAAAGACCGGAAGGACGCGACATTCAGGCGCAACCTGCCAAGCCGGATCGCAAACAGCCTGATCTCGACGGTGTCAGGCGTGCGGCTCCACGACTACGGCTGTTCACTGAAGGCGTATCGCCGCAGCGCGCTGGATGGGGTGAGGCTGTATGGCGAAATGCACAGGTTCGTACCCATTTACGCCGCCTGGAACGGCGCTCGCGTGACGGAACTCGAGGTCACGCATCACCCAAGGGTCCATGGCCAGTCGAAATATGGGCTTGAACGCGTGGTCAAGGTGGTCCTCGACCTGCTGGTCGTGAAGTTCCTGTTCCGGTATGCCAACAAGCCCATCTACATCTTCGGCGGATTCGGCATCGCGGCCATGGTGTTCTCGTTCGCCATTCTCGCCCTGGCCCTCGCCTTGAAAGTGCTGAACGGAACTTCATTGATCCTCACGCCCCTGCCGACGTTGGCGGTGATGATGTTCTCGATCGGGATACTGAGCATCTTGATGGGGCTGCTGGCCGAGATGCTGAGTCGTACCTACCATGAATCCCAGTCAAAGCCCGTCTACCGCATCGCGCGAATCGTCCAGGCGACCAAGAACGAAGGCTCCTGACCCGTGTGCGGGATCACCGGCTTCGTCGGAACTGGTGATGACATCATCCTCCAACGGATGACGGATCGCATCGCGTATCGGGGTCCGGACGCGTTCGGCTATCTGTCAGATACGAATCTGCGCGCTTACCTGGGGCACCGGAGATTGTCGATCCTGGACACGTCCGGTGGCGCCCAGCCAATGTCGACCGCCGACGGCGCACTGTCGATCGTCTTCAATGGAGAGATCTACAATTTCGCCGAACTGCGCCGGGAATTGACAGCCGCTGGTGCACGCTTCTGCAGCGATCATTCCGACACCGAGGTGCTGCTACTGGGTTACCGACATTGGGGAGAAGCATTGCTGCCAAAGCTCAACGGTATGTGGGCATTCGCGATCCTCGATCGAAAGCGCAACACCCTGTTCCTTTCGCGCGACCGCTTCGGAAAGAAGCCTCTGTACTACACGCTGGCGAAAGACGCTTTCGTGTTCGCCTCCGAACTTGGAGCACTGCGCCAGCATCCATCCACCTCGCGCGAGATGGACCCGCTGTCGATGCGGAAGTACTACGCCTATGGTTACCTGCCGGCACCGCGCACGTTGTACCGCGGAGTGCACAAGCTGCCGGCCGGGCATTCGCTGATACTGGACCTGACGGGAATGCGCATGGACTTGCGCTGCTGGTGGTCATGGCAAGCGGAACCAGAGGAGGTATCCGCCTCCGCCGAGGATCGGTTGGCCGACGAACTGCTGGAGCGACTGGATGCGGCGGTGGCGCGACGACTGGTGGCCGACGTGCCTGTCGGCGCGTTCCTGAGCGGTGGCGTCGACTCATCGCTGGTGGCCGCGCTGGCGGTGCGGCATACCGGCGGCGACCGCCTGAAGTCGTTCTCGATCGGGTTCGAGGAGGCGAGTTTCGACGAATCGCCGCACGCGCGCGAGGTGGCCCGCCTGATCGGCGCTGAGCACGATGTGGAGGTGCTTTCGGTCCGGCGCGCGCTTGACGTGCTGCCGGAGCTGACCGGACGCCTGGATGAGCCGATCGCCGATTCCTCGTTGCTGCCCGCGTACCTGCTATGCCGGCATGCGCGGCGGCAGGTCACCGTCGCCTTGGGCGGCGATGGGGCGGACGAACTGTTTGCAGGCTACGATCCATTCAAGGCGCTGCGCTACGCTGCCTGGTACGGACGGCTGGTGCCGCGCCCGTTGCATGCCGGCATCGCACTTGCGATCGCCGCGCTGCCGGTCTCCCACTCGTACATGAGCCTGGACTTCCGCCTGAAGCGGACCCTGCGCGGGCTGGACCACCCACCCCCGATGCGCCTCCCCGCCTGGATGGGGCCGCTTTCAGTGAGGGAACTAGCCGAGTTGGAGGGAACACCGATCGACGCCGAGGAAGTCTACAGTGAGGCGATCGAAGCGTGGGAAGGCTGCCGTAGCGAAGATCCTGTCGACCGCGCAACAGCGTTCTTCGTGCGCCTGTACCTGCAGGACGACATACTGCCCAAGGTCGACCGCGCCAGCATGCTCAACTCGCTGGAGGTCCGCTCGCCATTCCTTGACATCGGCGTGGTGGACTTCGCCCAACGCCTACCGGCCCGGTTCAAGCTGCGCGGCGGTACCACCAAGTGGCTGCTCAAGCGTGCAGCAGAACGTATCCTGCCAACGGGCATCGTCCACCGCAGGAAACAGGGTTTCGCGATGCCGGTAGGCCAATGGTTCGCCAGCGGCCCCCTCGACCTGAACCTGCAGGGTGCGGCGGATGCGAGCTTCTGGGCGCGGGTGCTTGCCGAACATCGTCGAGGGCTGGCGGATCATCGGCTTGCGCTTTGGGCACGACTATTTCTGGAGAACGTCTGCGGAAGCAGCGTGCGATCAGCGCCATGAAAAGACCAGACGGACAACACATGAAGCCCGCCACACCTTCCAGCGATACCTCTACCGCACAAGCCTTCTCAACCTCGTGGAACAACCTCCCGGGTGGCTCGGTATACACCACCGCACAGTTTGCCGAATGGTTGGCGCCGCTGACGCCGGAAGACTTCCATGGCCGTCATGTGCTCGAACTGGGCTGCGGCAATGGCAGCCTGATGGTCCACGCCGCAGGCTGGGAGCCGGCGCAGCTGGTCGGAGTGGATCTTGGAGATTCGGTGCGCTCGGCGCGCGCCAACATGCAGGGCAGTTCGGTGAACTGGGAGGTCGTGCAGGGCGACCTCGTGGCGTTTGAGTCCGATGGGTTCGACACCACTTATTGCATTGGCGTGCTGCACCACCTCAAACGACCGCAGGCCGGTTTCGACTCCGTCGTGCGCAACACCCGCCCCGGTGGACGCTTCCATTGCTGGGTGTACGCGCGCGAGGGAAACCGGGTGGTGAGGCTGATCGTGGAGCCGGTACGGCGCATTGCCTGCCACCTGCCATGGTGGATCACCAAGTATTTTCTGGCCACGCCGATGGTGGTGCCATATTTCTTCTACGCGAAAGTGTTGTCTCTGGCCACCGATGGCGGCGGCAATAAATTGTCGCGCTGGCTGAAGAAGCTGCCGCTGTTCGACTACTCAATGTGGATCGCACGTCGCAACTTCGCGTTCTTCCGGCACGTGGCCTTTGACCAGTTGGTGACCCCGCAGACCGCATACATTTCCAGATCCGAGGTGGAGGCGTGGCTACGATCAAACCCGTCGGTGGCCGTAGACTCGACTTATGTGGTCTTTCGCAACGGCAATTCCTGGAAATTCGGCGGACAGGTCGTCGGAGGCTGATCCCGCCGCTCAACTGCCGTTGTCGACCAAGATCAGTGCCAAGCCAATCAGCACCACCATAGTTCCCGTCAGTCCACGTGGGGTGATTCGCTCACCCAGCAGCAATGCAGCACCCAGATAGACCATAACCATGGTCAGGGCTACGAACGGATACACAACCTTCAGCGGCAGGCGGGACAGCGTAACGATCCATAGCATAGTGCCCAAGCCGTAGGATGCCAGGCCCAGCGCAATTGGAACGTTGAAAAAGTCCTTCCAATGATTGGCGTTGTTCGCTCCCACTTTGAATAGAAGCTGCCCGGCGGTCGCGAGTATGGCGGCCAATCCAAGGAACAGCAGGTAGAGCGGGCTAATGCCGCGCATGGCGTACTCGCACCCAACTACTCCTGGCCTTGGCCAGAGCTTCAGTCATTCTGGTCGGCAGCAGGCCGAGGGTTCCATTGCGTACTTTCCACCAGAGCGGAGAGGCATCAGGTAGCAACTGCCCGGCCTCCACCTGCGAGGCCAGAACTTCGCTGTTCAGGCTGGAGATCCGTGACTCTGCGACATATAGCAATGTGTTGAACCGATACCACGGAGCCACTGCGCCGTCATCGCGGAGCAATGGCCGGAACAGATCGAAACACTGATAACCATGGGCTTGAAACTTATGACGCCAGTACTCCAGAGGTTGTTCGTTGACGTGGAATTCTCCGCCTTGACCAGGCACAGCTGCCGAAAAGAGAATCACGTCTCCATGGCGCACAAGGTTCGCCACGAACATATCGGCATGCGCTTGAGGAATGTGTTCCGCTACTTCCAGTGACATAACCAGATCGAACCGCTTGCCCAAAGCGAATGGTTGAGCCAGATTTGCGGAGACGAATTGATCCGGGCCTATGAGCAATCGATTGCGATCCACATAGTCACCGTCCGCACCAATCACCGCGTCCGCGCCGTTTTCAAGCCACACCTGACACCAAGCCCCCACGCCGCAGCCGACATCCAAGACCCTGCGCGGCGCAAGCACCGCTGCTACTTTCGGGACCATAGCGCGTGCGGAGGCTAGCGCAACACGATTGTTATACGCATAGAAATCGGAGGAGTAGACTTTCGACGGTTCCATAAAACTCACCTCGCCAGGTGGATTGCCGCAGCACTCTCTATGGAATCGACAAAGCCCGCGTTGCCATCCCACTTCCAGCAGCCTGGGCTCAACGAACATGCTACCATCCGGCCCGGGTAAAACGAGCGATCGCGCATTGCCGGCTGCCGCTCCGCTCAAGGGGCGACGCGGTGCCGGCGCGGCCGTCGGGAGAAGGATGAGTGGACCACGTGGCGGAGTGCGTCGATCTCGATGGTACCTTGCTGCGCACCGATCTGCTGCACGAATCCGTCCTGCTGCTGCTGCGGGGGAATCCGCTTTACCTGTTCCTCCTTCCGGTCTGGCTCTTTGGCGGCAAGGCACGGCTGAAGCGCGAGGTTGCCCGCCGCGTGCGGATCGACGCGGCCAGCCTGCCCTATGACCCGAGGGTGGTCGAGCACCTGCGTTCTACCCCAGCCCGCCCACGCGTACTGTGCACCGCCTCCGACGAGTTGCTCGCCCAACCGGTTGCCGAGCACCTGGGAGTGTTCGAGCAGATCTTAGCCAGCGACGGCCGGGTCAACCTGGGCGGCGAGGCCAAGGCCGAGGCACTGGTCGCGCGCTTCGGCGATGGTGGGTTCGACTACATTGGCAACAGTGCGGCTGACTTGCACGTGTGGCGCCATGCACGTCGTGCCCGCGTAGCCAACGCGTCAGCCACGCTGGCACGCCGGGCGGCCGCGGTCAGCGTGGTGGAATCGCACTGGCAAGCGCAGGCAGCGGGACCTGCTGCCTGGCTCAAGGCAATTCGCGTGCACCAATGGCTGAAGAACCTGCTCGTATTCGTACCGCTGCTGGCCGCCCACCGGTTCGCCGATCCCGCAGCCGCCTCACAGGCACTGGTCGCCTTCTTCGCCTTCTGCCTGTGTGCATCCGGGGTGTATGTCCTCAACGACCTGCTGGACCTGCCCTCCGACCGTCGGCATCCACGCAAGCGTCTACGGCCGTTTGCTTCGGGCGAACTGCTCTTGCTGCACGGGATGGTGGCGGCCCCGCTGATGACCTTGGCCGGTTTCGCGCTGGCCTGGCTGTGCTCGCCGGCGTTCGCGGCGGTTCTGGGCGTCTACTACGCAGCCACGCTCGCCTATTCGCTGCGCTTGAAGCGGGTCCACATGCTGGACGTGATGCTGCTGGCCGGGCTCTACACCATCCGCATCATCGGCGGCGCCGTGGCGGCGGGCGTGCCGCTGTCGTTCTGGCTGCTGGCCTTCTCGATGTTCGTGTTCCTCAGCCTGGCAATGCTCAAGCGCTACACGGAACTGTTCGCACTGCCGGAATCCGGGCAAGCCGAAGCCAGCGGGCGCGGCTATGCGGGGGGAGACCTGCCCTTGCTGCAATCGCTTGGCGGGGCATCGGGCTATCTGTCGGTACTGGTGCTGGCGCTGTACATCAACAGCCCGGAAAGCCTTGCGATCTACTCCCGGCCGCAGATGCTGTGGCTGCTGTGTCCGCTGCTGCTGTACTGGATCAGCCGGGCATGGTCGTTGGTCAGGCGCGGACGGATGCACGACGATCCCGTGGTGTTTGCCGCGACCGATCGCGTCAGTCTGGTCGTGGGCTGGCTGTTCGCGCTGGTGGTGCTGGGGGCGATCTGAGATGGTGGGCTCCTGGGGGCGGTATCCGCGCACGCGGCAAGAGGTGATTGCGGTTCGGGACCGGGATGCCCCCCTGCCCGGATTCCCTGGTTCCGCGCTTCCCCACGGTAACGGCCGCAGCTACGGCGACAGTTGTTTGAATCCTGACAATTGCCTCCTGCTTACCCGTGGACTGGACCGCTACATCACGCTTGACCCGGAGAAGGGGCGCATTCAATGCGAGGCCGGCGTGCTGCTGTCGGACATCCAGCACTTGGTCGTGTCGCAGGGATGGTGCCTCCCGGTGATGCCGGGCACGCTGCAGGTCACCGTCGGCGGCGCCATCGCCAACGACGTGCACGGCAAGAACCATGCACGCATGGGCAGCTTCGGCGACCACGTGCTCGAACTGGAACTGCTTCGCAGCGACGGATCGAGGCGTGCCTGTGGACCGGAAAAGGAGTCCGACTGGTTCCGGGCCACGATCGGCGGGCTCGGCCTGACCGGGCTGATCACGCGCGCAATGCTGCAACTGCGACCGATTCCCGGCGCACGGCTCGATGCGCGGGTGCGGCGGTTTGACAGGTTGTCCGACTTCTTCCGGCTGGGCGGGGAATCCGCGGATCGCGAGTACCGGGTCGCCTGGGTCGATTCGCTGGCGCGCGGAAAGGCGCTGGGCCGGGGCGTTTTCATGGCAGCCGACCATGCCGCGGGCTCCGGGTCGGCCGAACCGCGGTCGCTGCCAATGCTCGTCACGCCACCATTCTCGATGATCAACCGGGCAAGCCTGCGCGCCTTCAACGCGCTTTACTACCGACGCGCCCCGACGCAGCCAGTGGACCGGAAGCTGTCGCTCCGGTCGTTCTTCCAGCCACTCGACCGAATCGCCCATTGGAACCGCATGTATGGCCCCCGCGGGTTCCTGCAGCACCAGTGCGTGATTCCACCGGGACAAGCGGAGCCGGCGATCTCGGAACTGCTGGACCGCATTGCCGCCAGCGGCGATGGTTCGTTCCTGGTCGTGCTCAAGCAGTTCGGCGAACGCCGCGCACCGGGCCTGCTGTCGTTCTGCCGGCCGGGCACTACGCTCGCAATGGATTTTCCGTTCCGCGGGCGCCGCACGCTGGACTTGCTGGAACAGTTGGACCGGTTGGTCGTGGATGCCGGCGGGGCGATCTATCCGGCCAAGGATGCGCGCATGTCGCCTTCGACGTTCGCGGCATCATTTCCACGGCTGGCCGAGTTCAGCGAGTATCGGGATCCCCGGTTTTCGTCGGGGCTCTGGCGTCGGGTCACGGGGGAAGCATGAACAGGGTTCTCATCATCGGCGCGACCTCGGCCATCGCCGAACGGTACGCGCGCCAGGAAGCCGCGGAAGGCAGCGCACTGTTCCTGTGCGGCAGGTCTGCAGACAGGCTGGGTGCGATCGCGCAGGATCTCGTCGTGCGCGGCGCGGGGAAGGTAGATTGCGCAGCGCTGGACGTGCTGGATTTCGATCGATACGACGAAGTGATCGAGCGCGCATGGCAAGCGCTTGGAGGCGTGGATGTCGCATTGCTGGCGCATGGCACGCTGCCGGACGCCTACGCCTGCGCGGACGACGCCTCGCTCGCATTGCGCGAGTTCAACACCAACGCCACCGCCTCCGTGCTGCTGATGGAACGGCTCGCAGGGCGCTTCGCGCAGCAGGGAAGCGGCACGCTCGCGGTGATCTCGTCAGTCGCCGGCGACCGGGGGCGCGCGAGCAATTATCTGTATGGCAGCGCCAAGGCCGCGGTCACCGCCTATTCGAGCGGATTGAGGCAGCGCTTCCGGGGAACGGGCGTTAATGTGCTGACCATCAAGCCAGGTTTCGTGGATACGCCGATGACGGCTGCCTTCAGGAAGGGGCCCTTGTGGGCGAGTCCGGACAAGGTTGCCGCCGGCATCCGCAAGGCGATCGAGCGGCGACGCGGTGTCGCCTACCTTCCCCCTTTCTGGTGGCCGATCATGACAATCATTACCCATATCCCCGAGACGATCTTCCGACGCCTGGGCCTTTGACGTGCTGAGGGTCGCGGCACTTTACGCGCTGTTCGCCATGCTTTCGATCGTGGTCAACATCGCTACCCAAGCTTTCGTCGTGGCAATTCTGGAGCATCGGTGGGCGATTCCCGCGTCGGTTCTCGCGGGCACGGCAACCGGGCTGGTTACCAAATACATCCTCGACAAGCGCTGGATCTTCTCGCACGTGTCGAAGGATCATCTGCACGAGGCGCGCACCTTCCTCCTGTACACGTTGATGGGCGTGCTTACGACATTGGTGTTTTGGGGAACCGAGTATCTGTTCCACCTGGTGTTTCAGGGCGATGCGATGCGCTATTTGGGGGGCGTGGTCGGCCTGTCGATCGGCTACGCGATGAAGTATCGGCTCGACAGACGATTTGTTTTTGGGGCCGCCCCGATCTGAGCGCGTAGGCGGCCTGTAACCTACAGCGGATGTGGGCCAGGGGCTGGCGGGGTTTCGTAGGAGCGCCTCTAGGCGCGATTGCCGCGGGGAGGATTGCCTCTCCGGTGGGCGGGTCGCAGCTGAAGCCGCTCCTACAGGGGGGGTAGGGTTTTGTCGGAGTGCCTTCAGGCGCGATTGCCACGGAGATGGAGCCCCCGCCGGAGGTCGGTCGCGGCTGAAGCCCCTCCTACAAGTGTGTTTGATGTGTGGGCGTCCGCGGAATGCCTCCGGTCGTCGCCGGTTGCGCGCGAATGCGCCACCGGCGCATGATTCCGGGCACGGATCTTGCGTTAAAGTTTTGCATCGGCTTCAGGGGGAATTCCACGATGAATGCAATCGCGACCGCCAACCTCGCCGGCATCACCGGCATCGCCCGCCGGCTGGTCCTCGATGGCGCCCTGGACGAGGCGACCGCCCGCGAGGCGCTGGACAAGGCCACGGCCGAGCGCAAACAGGTCGCGAACTACCTGCGCGAGCAGAAGCTGGTGACGGCGGCGCAGATGGCCGCAGCCAACTCGATCGAGTTCGGCATGCCGGTGTTCGATCCGTCGGCAATGGACGCCAACCAGAGCGCGATCAAACTGATCAGCGAGGAACTGCTGGGCAAGCATCAGGTGCTGCCGCTGTTCAAGCGCGGCAACAAGCTGTTTGTGGGCCTGTCCGACCCCACCAACAGCCATGCGCTGGACGAGGTGAAGTTCCACACCAACCTAGTGGTGGAGCCGATCCTGATCGACGAGGACAGCATCCGCCGCACGCTGGAGCTCTGGCAGCAGAGCCAGGACACCTTCGGCGACACCCTGGGCGACAGCGACGGGCTGGACAACCTGGACATCGAGGCCGGGGGCGAGGACGACGCCCGCGATACCGGCGTCGAAGGCAAGGGTGACGACACGCCAGTAGTCAAGTTCGTCAACAAGGTGCTGATCGACGCGATCCGCCGCGGCGCCTCGGACATCCACTTCGAGCCCTACGAGAACGACTACCGCGTGCGCCTGCGCATCGACGGCCTGCTCAAGCAGACGGCGAAGATGCCGATCAAGCTCAACCAGCGCATCACCGCGCGCCTGAAGGTGATGGCGCAGCTCGACATCGCCGAGAAGCGCGTGCCGCAGGACGGCCGCATCAAGCTCAACCTCAGCAAGACCAAGCAGATCGACTTCCGCGTCAGCACCCTGCCCACCCTGTTCGGCGAGAAGGTGGTGCTGCGCATCCTCGACGGCAGCGCGGCCCGGCTGGGCATCGAGAAGCTCGGCTACGAGGCGGAACAGCAGAAGCTGTTCCTGGAGGCGATCCACAAGCCGTACGGGATGGTGCTGGTCACCGGCCCGACCGGCTCGGGCAAGACGGTGAGCCTGTACACCGCGCTGGGCATCCTGAACGACGAGACCCGCAACATCTCCACCGCCGAGGACCCGGTGGAAATCCGCCTGCCGGGCGTGAACCAGGTGCAGCAGAACGAAAAGCGCGGCATGACCTTCGCCGCCGCGCTGCGCAGCTTCCTGCGCCAGGATCCGGACATCATCATGGTTGGCGAGATCCGCGACCTGGAAACCGCGGAGATCGCGATCAAGGCCGCGCAAACCGGCCACATGGTGCTGTCGACCCTGCACACCAACGACGCACCGCAGACCATCGCGCGCCTGATGAACATGGGCATCGCGCCGTACAACATCACCAGCTCGGTCACGCTGGTGATCGCCCAGCGCCTGGCGCGGCGGCTGTGCGGGAAGTGCCGGCGGGCGATGGACCTGCCCGACCATGCGCTGCTGGCGGAGGGGTTCACCGAGGCGGAGATCGCCGAGGGGTTCACCGTGTACGAGGCGGTGGGCTGCGACGAATGCACCGGCGGGTACAAGGGCCGGACTGGCGTGTACCAGGTGATGCCGATGACCGACGAGATCGCCACCATCATCCTGCAGGGCGGCAATGCCATCGAGATCGCCAAGGCGGCGCAGGTTTCCGGGGTGCGCGATCTGCGGCAGTCCGCGCTGCAGAAGGTCCGCAACGGGATTACCACCTTGGCCGAGATCAACCGCGTGACCAAGGATTGACGCCAGTTCCCCCTGCAGGAGCGCCGTCAGGCGCGAGGGGGCGCAATGGTGCCCCCGTCCACGCAAATGGGGCCGGTATCGTCCGGTTGCCGGTGATTTCCCTTGGCCTTATTAGGCATAACAGCTATTATGGCTGTTATGAAGACCTACAGCGCCCTGGAAGCCAAGAACCGCTTCGGTGAACTGATCGAAGCCGCGCAGCGGCAGCCGATCGGCGTCACCCGCAACGGCCGCCCCTCCGTGGTGCTGATTTCGGCCGAGAGCTACGCGCGCCGCCAGCGCATGGCGCGCGAGCGCCTGCGTCAGGCCATGCAGCGCGCCGGTGAGTTTGCAGTTGCCCAGGGCATGGGCGAAGACACGCTGGAGCGGCTGCTGGCGGATGAAGGTTGAACGCGTCGTCATCGACAGCAATGTCTGGATCGCCGCACTGATTTCACCTGCCGGGGTGGCACGCCGGCTGGTCGAGGCCGTGCTGGACAGGGAGATCGACATCCTTCTGTCCGAAGCCACGTTCGGTGAACTGGTTTCGCGCCTGGAGCGCCCCGAGTTCGACCGCTATCGCGAACCTGCGGCCTGGAACCTGTTCTTGTCCGAACTGGTGGAACTGGCGACATGGCACGAGGACACTGGCACCGCCGCCGGCATGTGTCGCGATGCCGACGACGACAAGTTCCTCGCCTTGGCCGTGACGGGTGGTGCCGATGCGATCGTGACCGGCGATGGCGACCTGCTGGCATTGGGGACGTACGGTGGGATCCCCATCCTCACGCCAACACGGTTCCTCGACGCCTAAGGCCGCGCAGACCGGCCACATGGCGCTGTCCACCCTGCACACCAACGACGCGCCGCAGACCATCGCGCGCCTGATGAACATGGGCATCGCGCCGATCTCTACCTGGACGTCTCCGGAAGGAAGATCCCTCGCTACGCTCGGGATGACATTCCATCACCCCGCCCCCGGGGCCCGCTTGTCATTTCGAGCGTAGCGAGAAATCTCGGGCAATCAAGGACATGGATCTCTCGCTGTGATCGAGATGACGCGTGTTCAGAGGCTCCTGTCGGGAGAAGCGGTGGATCCTGGTGCATTGACGCCGCAGCATGCCGTTCACCTGCGCAATTATGTTATTGTGCTTTAACATAAGATCACCAATCACGACCATGAGCCGCCTGACCATTACCCTGAGTGAAGCCCGCTATCTGGCGCTGAAGGAAGCATCCGCCCGGCGGGGCAAGCCGATCGGTCAGCTGATCGACGAAAGCCTGGAGTTCTACGGCATCAAGACCCGTGAGGAGGCCCGCGATCTGGTGCGCCGCGCGCGCGCGCGCAGCGGCCAGTCCGAGAATGAGGCGCTGGCGTTGGCCGTCGAGGAAGTGCGGACGCAGCGCGCATGACCCCGATCGCCATCGTGGACACGAATGTCCTGGTGGCCGGACTGCTGACCTCCGACACGGACGCACCCACCGCCCGCATCCTGGACGGGATGCTGGCCGCCGCCTTTCCCTTTGCGGTGTCGACCGCCCTGCTCGCGGAGTATCGGGATGTGCTGCACCGCCCGCGGTTGCGAAAGCTCCACGGATTGACGGCGGATGAAACCGAAACCGTGCTAGTGGAGATGGCAGCGCATGCCATCGTCCTGCCAACCGTACCCGCGACAGCGGCGCCCGATCCTGGCGACCAGCATCTCTGGGACCTGCTGGCCGCACGCGAGGAACTGATTCTGGCGACGGGCGACAAGCGACTCCTGCAGTCGGAAATGCAACCGCGCATCCGCACACCCCGGCAATTCCTGGATCCCGCGTAGGGGCCTGCGCGGCCCGCAGCACCGAACGCAATCATGCAGGAGCAACTGTTTGCTCCTTCCCCCCGCTTGCGGGAGAAGGAGCTTGCTCGCAGGAGCGCCTTCAGACGCGATTGCCACGGGAGAAAGACGCCTCGCCGGCGGTCGCTGCAGCCGGTCCCGGCAGGGATCGTGGGAGCGCCTTCAGGCACGAATCGCGTCCGGGGAAGGGATTCGACCGCCCCCGGGGATCGCGCCTGAAGGCGCTCCCACGGGGCGGGAGGGGGTTCGGGGGGCGAAACCCGGCTGGCCGTCACATACTTGAATTTCACTTCGCTGCGTAAACGGCTAACATCCAAGGGAATTCGCCGGCTGGGGAGGCCGGCGATCATCAGGGGAAACACCGATGGCCGTGACACGTTCCGCCGCCAAGACCGCCACCCGGCCCGTCGCCCGTGCCGGGGTGACGCAGGAGACCTTCGTCTGGCAGGGCACCGACAAGCGCGGTACCCGGATGAAGGGCGAGGAGCAGTCGAAGAACGCCAACCTGCTGCGCGCGGAGCTGCGTCGCCGCGGCATCTCGCCCATCTTCGTCAAGCCCAAGCCCAAGCCGCTGTTCGGCAGCGCGGGCAAGCCGATCACGCCGAAGGAAATCGCGGTCTTCAGCCGCCAGCTGGCGACGATGATCAAGTCCGGCGTGCCGCTGGTGACGGCGCTGGAGATCATCGGCAACGGCAACAAGAACGCGCGGATGAAGAAGCTGGTCAACGACCTGCGCCTCGACATCGAGGGCGGCTCGTCGATCTACGAGTCGATGAGCAAGCATCCGGTCCAGTTCGACGAGCTGTACCGCAACCTCGTGAAGGCCGGCGAAGGCGCCGGCGTGCTGGAAACGGTGCTGGACACCATCGCCACCTACAAGGAAAACATCGAGACCCTGAAGGGCAAGATCAAGAAGGCGCTGTTCTACCCGGCGATGGTCATCGTGGTCGCGATCCTGGTCAGCGCGCTGCTGCTGATCGTGGTGGTGCCGCAGTTCGAGGCCACGTTCGCGAATTTCGGCGCGGAACTGCCGGCGTTTACCCAGCTGATCATCAACGCCAGCCGCTTCATCACCAAGTGGTGGTGGCTGATCCTGCTGGTCGTGGGCGGCGGCCTGTTCGGCTTCATCTTCCTCCTCAAGCGCTCGCCGAAGCTGCAGCACACGATGGACCGGCTGATGCTGAAGATCCCGATCATCGGACAGGTGCTGCACAACGCGTCGATCGCCCGCTTCTCGCGCACGCTGGCGGTGACCTTCCGGGCCGGCGTGCCGCTGGTGGAGGCGCTGGGCATCGTCGCGGGCGCTACCGGCAACAAGGTCTACGAGCAGGCCGTGCTGCGCATGCGCGACGACGTCTCCGTCGGCTACCAGGTCAACATGGCGATGAAGCAGGTCAACCTGTTCCCGCACATGGTGGTGCAGATGACGGCGATCGGCGAGGAAGCCGGCGCGCTGGACACGATGCTCTACAAGGTGGCCGAGTTCTACGAGGAAGAGGTGAGCAACGCCGTGGATGCGCTGAGCAGCATGCTCGAGCCGCTGATCATGGTGGTGATCGGTACGGTGGTCGGCGCGATGGTCATCGGCATGTACCTGCCGATCTTCAAGCTCGCCGCGACGATCTGACGGCCTGCGCGACCCCCCGGATGCAGCCACACATGTCATTCCCGGTGCAGTTGCACGTGTCATTCCGGGCGCCGCCGCACATGTCATTCCGGATGCCGCTGCACCTGTCATTCCGAGCGCAGCGAGGAATCTGCTTGCAGCCGCGATGCAGGACGGCACCAGCAGATTCCTCGCTGCGCTCGGAATGACAGGATTTTTTTCGTGGACGCTTCCGGTAGACGCACCTAGATGGCCTATCTCGACCAGAACCCCGAACTCGGCTACCCGCTGGTCGCCGGGCTTGGCCTCCTCGTCGGCAGCTTCCTCAACGTCGTGATCCTGCGCCTGCCGCGGCGCATGGAGTGGGAGTGGAAGCGCGACGCGCGCGAGGTGCTGGAGGAGCCGGAGCTCTACGACCCGCCCCCACCCGGCATCGTGGTGGAGCGTTCGCACTGCCCGCACTGCGGGCACCAGCTGTCGTGGTACGAGAACATCCCGGTGTTCAGCTGGCTGGCGCTGCGCGGCAAATGCCGCAGTTGCAGGGCGCCGATCTCGATCCAGTACCCGCTGGTGGAACTGCTGACGGCGCTGCTGTGCACGCTGTGCGTGTGGCAGTTCGGCTTCGGCTGGCAGGGGTTCGGGGCGTGCCTGCTGACGTGTTTCCTGGTGGCGCTGTCGGGCATCGACCTGCGCACGCAGTTGCTGCCGGACGCGCTGACGCTGCCGCTGATGTGGCTCGGGCTGGTGGCCTCGCTGGACAACCTGTACATGCCGGCGAAACCGGCGCTGCTGGGCGCGATCGCGGGCTACGCGAGCCTGTGGTCGGTGTGGTGGGTGTTCAAGCAGGTGACCGGCAAGGAAGGCATGGGCCACGGCGACTTCAAGCTGCTGGCGGCGCTGGGGGCCTGGGTGGGGCTGGCGGGGGTGCTGCCGATCATCCTGCTGTCGTCGGTGGTGGGCGTGGTGGTGGGTTCGATCTGGCTGGCGGCCAAGGGCCGCGACCGGGCGACGCCGATCCCGTTCGGGCCGTACCTGGCGATCGCCGGGTGGATCGTCTTCATGTGGGGCGAGCAGCTCATCGGCCTGTACAAGGGATACGCGGGGTTGTAGCGGGCGTCCGCGCGCTGCGCGCACGTCCCCTCCCAGCCTTCTGCCCCGCAGGCACGTAACCCGTCCATGTCATTTCGACCGCAGGGAGAAATCTCCCGTCCGGCGTGCGGAAAGAAGATTTCTCCCTGCGGTCGAAATGACAGGTTCTTTTCTCTCCCGCCGCCTGTGGCTACATGCGCGCAGGGATAGATGACCGGATGGGGGCGCTTTTCCCGCCGCACCATGCACAATCCCCCCATGGCCGACTACGTAGTGGGACTCACGGGAGGCGTCGCCTCCGGCAAGAGCGAGGTGACGCGGCGCTTCGAGGCGCTGGGCGTGGCCGTGGCCGACGCCGACCTCGCCGCGCGCGACGCGGTGGCCGTGGGCAGCGAGGGGCTGGCGGAGGTGGTGGCGACCTTCGGCCCGGATGCGCTGGCGCCGGATGGTTCGCTGGACCGGCCAGCGATGCGCCGGCGCGTGTTCGCAGACGATGCGGCGCGCCTGCGGCTGGAGGCGATCGTGCATCCGCGCGTGCGCGACCTGCTGCGCGCGCAGTGCGCGGCGGCGCCGGGGCCGTATGCGATCGCCGCGATCCCGCTGCTGGCCGAGGCCCTGCCGGCGCCGGGCACCAGCGCCAGCGGGCGCGCGGCCTATCCCTGGCTGCGGCGGGTGCTGGTGGTCGACGTGCCGGTCAAGGTGCAGCGCGACCGGCTGCTGGCGCGCGACGGCATCGACGCGGCGCTGGCGGAGCGGATGATCGCGGCGCAGGCGACGCGCGGGGAACGGCTGGCGATCGCGGACGACGTGATCGTCAACGACGGGGCGCTGGATGCGCTGGACGCGCACGTGGCGGCGCTGGATGCGCGGTATCGGGCACTGGCGACCGTCCTGTAGGAGCGGCTTCAGCCGCGACCTGGCCTCTGTCGGGGCAATCCTCCCCGGAAACAATCGCGCCTGAAGGCGCTCCTACAAAAGCCGCGCGATGCCCCTGCAGGAGCGGCTTCAGCCGCGACCCGGCCTCCGTCGAGGCAATCCTTTCCGGAAACAATCGCGCCTGAAGGCGCTCCCACAAAAGCCGCGCGATGCCCCCTGCAGGAGCGGCTTCAGCCGCGACCCGGCCTCCGTCGAGGCAATCCTTTCCGGAAACAATCGCGCCTGAAGGCGCCCCTACAAAAGCCGTGCGGCGCCCCACAGGCCCCGGATCGCGGCAATCCCCTGCGCGCCGTGGCTGCGCGCTTCGGCGATGTCGTCCGGCCCCAGCCCGCCGATGGCGTAGATCGGCAGCGATACCTGTTCGCGCAGGGCCTCGAATCGCGCCCAGCCGATGCCGCCGTGGTCGGGATGCGTAGGCGTGGGATGCACGGGCCCGACGATGGCGAAGTCGCAGCCCAGGGCCTGCGCGAGCCGCAGTTCGTCCGCGTCGTGGCAGGACGCCGACAGGGGCGCGTCGGCCGGCACCGGGCGCTGGCGCTGTTCGCGCAGCTGCGCGGCGGGCAGGTGCAGGCCGAGGCCGAATTCGCACGCGAGTCCGGCGTCGCCGTTTACCAGCAGCTGGGCGCCGGCGGCGTCGCAGCGCAGGGCGGCGTTGGACAGCAGGCGGTGCCGGCGACCGCGGTCGATACCCGGCATGCGGAACTGCACGCGGCGCACGCCGCCGGCGAGCGCGGCTTCGAGCGAGGCGATCCATTCGCCGTCGTCATTGCCGGGGGGCGGCGTGACCAGGCAGTGGTCTGGCTGCAGCAGGGCGGCGACCACGGGGAGATCGGGCGCCGGCATGTCGTAGCGCACGAGCTTGCCGGGCTGCACCCACGCCAGCGCCTGCCCTTCGTAGCCCTTCGGCGTGCCGCGCCAGGCCTTGATACGGCGCACGTCCAGGCGCAGGCGTCGTCGCGGGGTCAGCTGCGGGACGACCATCACCGGGGCGCCGACGTCGACCTCGATGCCCAGTTCCTCGTCCAGTTCGCGCGCCAGCGCGGCTTCGGGGGTCTCGCCGGGTTCGACCTTGCCGCCCGGGAATTCCCACAGGCCCGCCAGTTCGCTGCCCTCGGTGCGCCGGGCCAGCAGCACGCGGCCGCGCGCGTCGATGATGACGCCGGCGACGACGTGGGTCGAGCGACGGGATTCGGGATTCGGGATTCGGGATTCGTTCAAGGCAAACGCTCTCTCGGCCTGAAGTCACGGCCCTCGCTCTTCAGGAATCCCCAATCCCGAATTCCGAATCCCGGCTTCTAGGCCAATTGCCCGTGGCAGTGCTTGTACTTCTTCCCGCTGCCGCAGGGGCAAGGGTCGTTGCGGCCGACCTTGGCGCCGTCGCGGACGATGGGCGTCCGCGGGCCGTGCTGGTAATCGGGCTGGGCGGCTTCCTCGTCGGCGCCGTAGCCGCCGGCGTCGGCGTGCTGGAACTGCGCCTGGCGAAGCCGCGCCTCGACCTGCGCGCGCTCCTGTGCCTCGATCGCGGCAACCTCCTCCTCGGTACGCACGCGCACGCGCGCCAGCAGGGTCACGACTTCGCGCTTGACCTTGTCCAGCATCTCGCTGAACAGCTCGAACGCTTCCTTCTTGTACTCCTGCTTCGGCTGCTTCTGCGCGTAGCCGCGCAGGTGGATGCCCTGGCGCAGGTAGTCCATGCGCCCGAGGTGCTGCTTCCAGTTCTCGTCGAGCACGTTGAGCATGATGTGCTTCTCGAGCGCGCGCATGGTCTCGGGGCCGACCTGCGATTCCTTGTCGGTGAACACCTTGTCCAGCGCCTCGCGCACGTGGTCCTGGATGCCCTCGGCGTCGAGCTCCTTGCTTTCCTGCACCAGGCGTTGCAGTTCGAGCCGCAGGCCGAACTCCTGCTCGAGCGTGGATTCGAGGCCCGGCAGGTCCCACTGGTCGTCGATCGATTCGCGCGGCACGAAGCGCTCGACCGCCTCGGCGACCACGTCGTAGCGGATGCCGTCGATGTTGTCCTGCACGCTGTCGGCTTCGAGCAGTTCGTCGCGCTGGCCGTAGATGACCTTGCGCTGGTCGTTGTTGACGTCGTCGAAGTCGAGCAGGTTCTTGCGGATGTCGAAGTTGTGCGCCTCGACCTTGCGCTGGGCGTTGGCGATCTGCTTCGACACCAGCGGGCTTTCGATGATGTCGTCTTCCTTCAGGCCCATGCGCGCCATCACCTTCTGCACCCAGTCGGCGGCGAAGATGCGCATCAGGTTGTCTTCGAGCGACAGGAAGAAGCGGCTCGAACCCGGGTCGCCCTGGCGGCCGGAGCGGCCGCGCAGCTGGTTGTCGATGCGGCGGGATTCGTGGCGTTCGGTGCCGAGGATGTGCAGGCCGCCGGTGGCCACCACTTCGTCGTGGCGTTTCTGCCATTCGGTGCGCACGCGCGCCTTGTCGGCCTCGCCGGCGTCCTCGCCCAGCGCGGCCAGTTCGGACTCGAGCGAGCCGCCGAGCACGATGTCGGTGCCGCGGCCGGCCATGTTGGTGGCGATGGTCACCGCCTTCGGGCGGCCGGCGTTGGCGACGATCTGCGCCTCGCGCTCGTGCTGCTTGGCGTTGAGCACTTCGTGCGGGATCTTCTCCTTGGCCAGGAACTGCGACAGCAGTTCGGACACCTCGATGGAGGTGGTGCCGACCAGCACCGGCTGGCCGCGCTCGTAGCAGTCCTTGATCTCGTTGGCGACGGCGCGGTACTTGCCGTTGCGGTTGAGGAACACGGCATCGGGATGGTCGATGCGGATCATCGGCCGGTGGGTGGGGACCACCACCACTTCCAGCGCGTAGATGTTGCTGAACTCGTAGGCCTCGGTGTCCGCGGTGCCGGTCATGCCCGACAGCTTGTTGTACATGCGGAACAGGTTCTGGAAGGTGATGCTGGCCAGCGTCTGGTTCTCGCGCTGCACCGGCACGCCTTCCTTCGCCTCGACCGCCTGGTGCAGGCCGTCGGACCAGCGCCGCCCGACCAGGGTGCGGCCGGTGAACTCGTCGACGATCACCACCTCGCCGTCGCGGACGATGTAGTCCACGTCGCGCTGGTAGATGGCGTGCGCGCGCATCGCGGCGTTGAGGTGGTGAACGACGTGGATGTTGTGCGGGGCGTAGAGGTTGTCGTCGGCCTCGATGATGCCGGCGCGGTGCAGCAGCTCTTCGGCGTGTTCCTGGCCGGCCTCGGACAGGTGCACCTGCTTGCCCTTCTCGTCGACCCAGTAGTCGCCGATGCCGTCCTCGACTTCCTGTCGGGTCAGCGAGGGTACGACCTGGTTGACCTTGAGGTAGAGCTCGGGCGATTCGTCGGCCGGGCCGGAGATGATCAGCGGCGTGCGCGCCTCGTCGATCAGGATCGAGTCGACCTCGTCGACGATGGCGTAGTTGAGGCCGCGCTGGTGGCGGTCCTGCTTCGACATCGCCATGTTGTCGCGCAGGTAGTCGAAGCCGAATTCGTTGTTGGTGCCGTAGGTGATGTCGGCGCCGTAGGCGCCGTGCTTGTCGGCGTGCGGCATGCCCGGGTAGACCACGCCCACGGTCAGGCCCAGCCAGTTGTAGAGCTTGCCCATCTGCGCGGCGTCGCGGCGGGCCAGGTAGTCGTTGACGGTGACGACGTGGACGCCCTTGCCTTCCAGCGCGTTGAGGTAGCACGGCAGGGTGGCGACCAGGGTCTTGCCTTCGCCGGTGCGCATCTCGGCGATCTTGCCCATGTGCAGCACCATGCCGCCGACCAGCTGCACGTCATAGTGGCGCAGGCCGAGGACGCGGACGCTGGCCTCGCGGCAGACGGCGAAGGCCTCGGGGAGGACCTTGTCGAGCGACTCGCCGTCGGCGATGCGCTGCTTGAACTCGGGGGTCTTGGCCTGCAGGTCGGCGTCGGACAGGGCCTGCATCTGCGGTTCGAGGGCGTTGATCTTCTTGACGATCCCGCCAAGCTGCTTGACGAGGCGGTCGTTGCGGCTACCGAAGACACTGGTGAGCAGGCGATTGAGCATGGGTTTACCGGAAGCTGTGACGGGGGCCAGGCGGCGCCGGATGGGCGCGCCGGCAATGAAAAAAGGGCGCAGTGGCGCCCTTTTCGATGGCAACGCGCATTGTACCGTGGTGGCGCCCGGGGGCGTTTGCAAGGGTTTGGATGCGCCCTGCCCCGGCTTTATGCCCTTTCCCCGCGCTGCCGCTTTTCGCTCCTCCCCCCGCTGCGCGGGGGGAGGCTGGGAGGGGGGTGTGCCTGGAGCACCGATGCATCAAGGCTATCGGACTTACCCCCACCCCAACCCTCTCCCGCTTCGCGGGGGAGGGAGCTTTGGGACGGTCGCGCCCGGCGGCGCTGCTACATGCGCTTGGCGCCGATCTCGCCGAGGAACTTGCGGGGGTTGTGGACGCGCCCGTTCTCCCAGACCTCGAAGTGCACGTGCGCGCCTGTGGAGCGCCCGGTCGAGCCGGCCTTGGCGATCTCCTGGCCCACGCGCACCAGGTCGCCGACCTTCACGGTGTTGCGCGAGTTGTGGGCGTAGCGGGTCACGAAGCCGTTGCCGTGGTCGACCTCGACCACGTTGCCGTAGCCGCTGCGCACGCCGGAATAGCTGACCACGCCGTCGGCGACGGTCATGACCGGGTCGCCGGTGTTTGCGTCGAAGTCGATGCCCTTGTGGAACTGGCTGCCGCCGCCGAAGGGATCGGCGCGACCGCCGTAGCCGGAGGTGATGTAGCTGCTGGCCACCGGCGAGCGCGAGGGCATGGCGTTGCGCTCCAGCTCCTGGTCGAACAACAGCGCCTCGAGCACCGACAGCTGGCGGCCGGCGCTGCCGAACTGCGCGTCCACGTCGTCTAGACCGTCGACCAGCTGCCGCGCGGGCATGTCCTGGCTGGGTTCGGCGCCGCCGACGCCCACGGGCTTGTCGAAATCGAACTCGCCGTCGCCGAGCTTGGCGATCCGGGTCAGGCGGTCGCCGAGCGCGTTGAGGCGGTTGGCCTGCGCCTGCAGCTCGCCCAGCCGCGCGGCCAGTGCGTTGACCTCGCGCTGCGCCTCGCGGCGGGTGGTGTCGAGCGCCTGCTCCTGGCTGGCGACCTGCTGCTGCAGCTGCGACATGCCACCGGCGTTCAGGGCGCCGCCCAAGACGATGCCGGTGCCCATGAGCACGATGGCCGCGGACACGGGCTTGCCGAGCAGCCGGCCCTGCAGGCGCTGGCCGAGCGAGTGGAGCGTCGACAACGCCTGCACGGAGATACTGTGTAAAGTCATGATTGTGATGTCTGATTCCCTGCCACGGCGGTCCAGTTCGCCAAAGGTGCCGGCCGGTGCGGAACGGTCCGCGACCATGCAATCGGCGCTTGATGCACTGCTTTCCGGTACCGCCCGCGATCCGGTGCGCCACGCCCTCGGGCTCGACGCGCTGGACCAGCAATTGCGTCCTCTCCTGCCCCCGCAGCTGGCCGCGCATGCGCGGCTGGCCAATGTTGCCGATGGCAGGCTCGTCTTCCTCGTCGATTCCCCCATCTGGCACGCCAGGTTGCGCCTGGCCGCCAGTGAACTGCTCGACGCTGCCCGGTCCCTCGGGCTGGAAGTCCGCGAACTCGCCATCAAGACGACCTCGCAACCGCTGCGGCCTCCCGTGCAGCCCCCTGCGCAGGCACCGGCACCCGCTACGGGCGCTGGCCGGTCGACAGCGGCGGAAGAAGCCTTCCGCGCGGCCCTGGCCGCCCTGTCGGACCCCACACCGGGCGGGAAGACCGAAGGCGAACGCTGAGCGACCGGCATCCGGCGGACGGTTCCCGGCGTCCTGCCGGCCCACGCGGACAGGGCATGCTAGCGGCCATGGATGCACTGGGCGTTAACGAACCGCTTACCAAAGGCTCATTTTTCGTTAAAAAAACGTTATTTCTACGCCTCCGCGACGTGAAGCGTGAACCGGATCAAGGTCGGCTACACCTGCGCGCGGAGGCTGGGTGCCGCGAGTTCGCAATCCATCAGGCCACCGCAAACTGTCGTCCCGAGCGCAGCGAGGGATCCTGGTCCAGGCCGCGCAAGGTTGCGGAAAGAAGATCCCTCGCTGCGCTCGGGATGACAGGCGGTCAGCTGCAGGAGCGCCTTCAGGCGCGACCCTTTCCCGGCACCGTCGCCGCCCGGTCGCGGCTGAAGCCGCTCCTCACGCGCACGCCGGAATGCGTGATTGCCACGGGAGCTGTCCTCGCCGCGGTGGCGGCCTCGGGGCAAGTCGTCATCCCCGCGAAGGCGGGGATCCAGTGTCTTGGCATTCAAACGCTCGAAGACGCTGGGTCCCCGCCTTCACGGGGACGACGGCGCTTTTTCGGCGGGCGCCCCCCGGCGCTCAGGCGGTCAGGGGCTGGCCGTAGGTGACCGGCGGGGTGGCGGCCTCGGGGTAGGAGACTTCTTCCCAGGCGGCGCGGTCGGCCAGCAGCGCGCGCACGAGCTTGTTGTTCAGGGCGTGGCCGGACTTGTAGCCCTCGAACGCGCCGAGGACGGCATGGCCGGCGAGGTACAGGTCGCCGACCGCGTCGAGGACCTTGTGCCGCACGAACTCGTCGGCGTAGCGCAGGCCGTCGTCGTTGAGCACGCGGAATTCGTCGAGCACGATCGCGTTGTCCATCGAGCCGCCCAGGCCGAGGTTGCGCTCGCGCATGTATTCGAGGTCGCGCATGAAGCCGAAGGTGCGGGCGCGGCTGACTTCGCGGATGTAGGTCTCGGTCGAGAACTCGATCTCGGCGCGCGAACGCGACTTCGGGATCGCGGGGTGGTCGAAGTCGACCGTGAAGCCGAGGCGGAAGCCGTCGTAGGGCTCGAACCGGGCGATCTTGTCGCCCTCGCGCACCTCGACCGGGCGCTTGATGCGGATGAAGCGCTTGGGCGCGTCCTGTTCGACGATGCCGGCCGACTGCAGCAGGAACACGAACGGGCCCGACGAGCCGTCCATGATCGGCACTTCGGCCGCGGACAGCTCGACGTGGAGGTTGTCGATGCCGAGGCCGGCCAGCGCCGACATCAGGTGCTCGACCGTCTGCACCTTGGCGCCGTCGCGGGACAGGCCGGTGCAGAGCGTGGTTTCGGACACCAGTTCGCCGGACGCGGGGATCTCGACCACCGGGTCGAGGTCGACGCGGCGGAACACGATGCCGGCGTCGGGAGCGGCCGGGCGCAGCGTCAGGAACACCTTCTCGCCGCTGTGCAGGCCGACGCCGGTGGCGCGGATCACGTTCTTGATGGTGCGTTGCTGCGGCATCTGGGGGCGGCCTGGGGGGTCCGGAAGGGTCCCGAAATCGGGGCAACGGCGCAGATTATCACCCTGCGCGCTGAACTGAACGAAAGCGGGAAGCGCGATGGCTTGATCCGAAAAGCCGCCGGGGCCGGCACTGGCCCCGGCGGTGGAATCGGACATGGACTTGCCTGCGGCTCCTTCCCCCGCTTGCGGGGGAAGGTTGGGATGGGGGCAACGCGGCGCACTCACCCCCACCCTAGCCCTCCCCCGCACGCGGGGGAGGGGACTTTTCAGTTCCTTCCCCCGCTCGCGGGGGGGGAAGGAACTTCCGGGCCTCAGTCGGCCTGGCGGCGCAGGAACGCGGGGATGTCGAGGTAGCTGGCGTCCTTGCCGAAGTCGGCGACTTCCGGCGTCGATGCGGCGATGGCCGATTCGGCGCCCGCGGTGCGGCCGCGCAGGCCCGCGGCGATGCTGCCGCCCGGGTTGTACGGCTCGGTAACGTCGTCGATCAGCATGCCGGTGGTGCCGTCGCGCTTGCCGGTGTTGATCAGCTGCACGTGCGGACGGCGCGCGGCGTCGTACTGCCCGCCGTCGCTGCCGCGGGTGGTGGCGCGCGCCGCGGCACGGTTGAGGCCGGTGGCGACCACGGTCACGCGCACGTCGTCCTGCATGTCCGGGTCGAGCACGGTGCCGATGACGATGGTCGCGTCCTCGCTGGCGAAGTTCTCGACCGTGCGGCCGACTTCGTCGAACTCGGACATGGTGAAGTCCGGGCCGGCGGTGATGTTGACCAGGATGCCGTTGGCGCCGGCGAGGTTGACGTCGTCGAGCAGCGGGTTCTGGATCGCCGCCTCGGCCGCGGCCTGCGCGCGGTCGTCGCCGCGAGCGTGGCCGGTGCCCATCATCGCCAGGCCCATCTCGGACATGACGGTGCGCACGTCGGCGAAGTCGACGTTGATCAGGCCCGGGCGCACGATCAGGTCGGCGATGCCCTGCACCGCGCCGAGCAGCACGTCGTTCGCCGCGCGGAAGGCCTGGATCATGGTCGCGTTGCGGCCGAGCACGGTGATCAGCTTCTCGTTCGGGATCGTGATCAGCGAATCGCAGTGCGACGACAGGTCCTCGATGCCCTTGAGCGCGACCTGCATGCGGCGGCGGCCCTCGAACGGGAACGGCTTGGTGACCACCGCCACCGTCAGGATGCCCATCTCCTTCGCCAGCTGCGCGACCACGGGCGCGGCGCCGGTGCCGGTGCCGCCACCCATGCCGGCGGTGATGAACACCATGTCGGCGCCCTGCAGCGCGTCCATGATGATCTCGCGGTCCTCGAGCGCCGCCTGGCGGCCGACTTCCGGATTGGCGCCGGCGCCCAGGCCCTTGGTGACGTTGGTGCCGAGCTGCAGCTGCAGCTTCGCGCCGCAGTTCTTGATCGCCTGCGAATCGGTGTTGGCGGTGATGAATTCCACGCCGTCGACGCTGCTGCCGACCATGTGCGCGACCGCGTTGCCGCCGCCGCCGCCGACGCCGATGACCTTGATGACGGCGTTGGGAGCCATCTTTTCCACGAGTTCGAAATGTGCCATGTCCTTGTCCTCTGGTTGAGCCGGGATTGGGGATTGGGGAATCGGGATTCGGAAAAAGCTCCGGTCCCTCCACCGCTCCGCTCATCACCGGCGTTCTTATGAAGTTCACGCCGTACCGCTATCGCCTTCCGCCTTCCGCCTTCCGCTCTTCTCTTTTCGCTCTTGCCGTTGCTGTTCCGAATCCCTAATCCCGAATTCCCAATCCCGTTCCGCGGCGAGTTCGTCAGAACTCGCCGCGGAACCAGGTACTGACCTTCTTGAACAGGCTGCCCGCGCGACCGGTCGGGATCGACGGGCGCCGCGGGTTCTCGATCTGGCTGCCCATCAGCAGCAGGCCCACGCCGGTGGCGTGCACCGGGTTGTTGACCACTTCGCCCAGGCCCGTGACGTGCTGCGGGATGCCCACGCGCACCGGCATCTGCAGCATCTCCTCGGCCAGTTCGACCACGCCTTCCATCTTCGCGGCGCCGCCGGTGAGCACCATGCCGGCGCGCACGTGCTGCTCGAAGCCCGAGCGGCGCAGTTCGGCCTGCACCATCTCGAAGATTTCCTCGTAGCGCGCCTGCACGGCCTGCGCCAGCGACTGCCGCGGCAGCCGGCGCGGCGGACGGTCGCCGACGCTCGGCACCTGGATCGATTCTTCCGAGGTCGCCAGCTGCGCCAGCGCACATGCGTAGCGGACCTTGATCTGCTCGGCCTCGGGCGTGGGCGTGCGCAGCATGTGCGCGATGTCCTCGGTGACCTTGTCGCCGGCGATCGGCAGCGAGGCGGTGTGGCAGATCGCGCCCTGCACGAACACGGCGAGGTCGGTGGTGCCGGCGCCCATGTCGACCAGCACCACGCCCAGCTCGCGCTCGTCGCCGGTGAGCACCGCGGTGCTGGAAGCGAGCGAGGACAGCACCAGGTCGTCGATCGACAGGCCGCAGCGCTGCACGCACTTGCTGATGTTGGCCGCGGCCGACTGCGCGCAGACCACGAGGTGCGCGTGCACTTCCAGGCGCACGCCGGTCATGCCGACCGGGTTGCGGATGCCTTCCTGCGAATCGTCGAGCACGTATTCGCGCGGGATCGCGTGCAGGATCCTCTGGTCGGCGGGGATCGCCACCGCCTTGGCCGCGTCGAGGACGCGGTCGAGGTCGGCCCAGGTCACCTCGCCGTCGCGGATCGGCACGATGCCGTTGGAGTTGCGGCACTGCACGTGGTTACCGGAGATCGAGGCGTAGACCGAACGGATCTCGCAGCCGGCCATCAGCTCGGCCTCCTCGACCGCGCGCTGGATCGACTGCACGGTCGACTCGATGTCGACCACCACGCCGCGCTTGAGCCCGCGCGATTCGTGCGAACCGATGCCGATCACCTCGATCGGGTTGCCGGGCGAATATTCGCCGACCAGCGCCACGATCTTCGAGGTACCGATGTCGAGGCCGACGATGAGGGCCTTGTCGCCTTTGCGGTTCATGTGTGGGAGCCGGGATTGGGGATACGGGATTCGGGATTGGGAAAAGCGGAAGGCCGGGAAGTCAGCAGCGCCTGCGCGCCGGCTTTCTCGATTCCCGAATCCCGAATCCCCAATCCCGGCTGCGTCCATTCGAGGGCGAAGCCATTGGTGTACCTGAGGTCTGCCCGCAGCAGCGGCATCTGGCTGCGGACGAGCAGCTGAGGCAGCACGCGCGCGAAGCGCTTCAGGCGCAGGCGCGCTTCCTGACTGCCGACGATCACCTGGATGCCGTTGTCGAGGGTGAGCGACCAGCTGTCGCGGTTGTCCAGCACCAGCTTCGCCACCGTGTGGCCGGCGGGCGCGAACATCTCGCGCGATTCGTTGTAGAGCGCGACGACGTCAGGCGCGCGCGCGTCCGGCCCGTGCAGGAGCGGCAGGCCCTTGGGCACGTCGATGCCGGCGACCGGGAACAGGCGTCCCTGCTCGGACAACAGCCGGTCCTCGCCCCAGCGCGCGAACGGACGGTGCTCGACGATGCGCACTTCCAGCACGTCGGGCCAGCGCTTGCGCACCTCGGCGTGTTCGACCCACGGCAGCTTCGCGACCGAGGCCTGCGCGTCGTCCAGCTTCACCGCGAAGAAGCCCGAAGCCGCGTGCGGCAGCAGCGTCTCGCGCAGGCGCGCGGTGTCGACGCGCTCCAGGCCATCGGTCACGCGCAATGTGCGCAGCGGCCAGCGCTCGGTGCCGATCCAGCCGTTGACCAGCGCGACCACCGGCAGCACGACCAGGGCGATCGCGAGCGCCCATGTCGTCACCTGCAGGATGCGGCGGATCATGGTTCGCCTCCTGCGGAGGCGACGGGATTCGGGATTGGGGATTCGGGATTCGGGAAAGCAAACGCGGCCGCGCGCGCGGCCGGGGCGCGCGTTGCCAACGCTTTTCCGACTCCCGAATCCCGAATTCCGAATCCCTGCTTCATACCGTCTGCTCCAGCACCCGCCAGCACAGTTCGGCGTAGTCGATGCCGAGCTGCGCCGCGGCCTTGGGCACCAGCGAGTGGCTGGTCATGCCCGGCGCGGTGTTGACTTCGAGCAGCAGCAGTTCGCCGCTGGCGCGGTCGCGCATCAGGTCCACGCGCCCCCAGCCGCAGCAACCGGCCTCGCGGAACGCGGCCAGCGCGATCTCGCCGATACGCGTTTCCTCGTCGCCTTCCAGGCCGGGGCACAGGTAGCGGGTATCGTCGGACACGTACTTGGCGTGGTAGTCGTACCACTCGCCCTTGGGCACGATGCGGATCGAGGGCAGCGCGAGCTCGCCCAGGATGCCGACGGTGAGTTCGTCGCCGACCACCAGCGGTTCGACCAGCATCTCGCCGCCGTATTCGCGCGCGACCCGCACCGCTTCCTCGATCCCGGCCGCGTCGGCGACGCGGGCGACGCCGACGCTCGATCCCTCGCACGACGGCTTCACGAACACCGGCAGGCCGATCTCCGCGATCGCCGCGCGCACGTCGCCGCCCGGTGGCAGCCGCAGGAAGCGCGGCGTCGGCAGGCCGGCCGCCACCCACACCTGCTTGGTGCGGACCTTGTCCATCGTCAGCGCCGAGCCGAGCACGCCGGGACCGGTGTACGGCACGCCGAGCGCTTCGAGCAGGCCCTGCACCACGCCATCCTCGCCGCCGCCCCTGTTGCCGTGGAGGATGTTGAAGACGCGGTCGATCCCGCCATTGCGGATTTCGTCAATCAGCGCAGGAATGCCATCGACCGCATGCGCGTCGACGCCGCGCGAGCGCAGCGCGGCCAGCACGCCCGTGCCCGAATCCAGCGACACCTCGCGCTCGGCGCTGGTGCCGCCCATCAGCACGGCGACGCGGCCGAACACGGCCGGATCGGTATGGCGCAGCGCGGGCACGGCGACGCTCATCGCGGGCCTCCGGGGAAACCGTCGCGCGCCAGCTGCTGCGCGGCGTGGCCGATGTCGCCGGCGCCCATCATCAGCAGCAGGTCGCCGTCGCGCAGCACGTCTGGCAGCACGTCCGCCAGCTCCTGCGCATTGTTGACCACGACCGGATCGATGCGGCCGCGGGCGCGGATCGCGCGCGCCAGCGCCTTGGCATCGGCGCCTGCGATCGGCGCTTCGCCCGCCGGATAGACCTCGGTCAGCACCAGCGCATCGGCCTCGGACAGCACCGCGGCGAAATCGTCGAACTGGTCGCGCGTGCGCGTGTAGCGGTGCGGCTGGAACGCGACCACGAGCCGGCGCTCCGGCCAGCCGCCGCGCGCGGCGTCGAACACCGCCGCCAGTTCCTTCGGGTGGTGGCCGTAGTCGTCCACCAGCTGCACGTTCGCGCCCTGCGCGGTGCGCAGCTGCGCGAGCAGGTTGAAGCGGCGACCGATGCCCTCGAACTTCTCCAGCGCCGCCGAGATCGCCGACGGCTCCACGCCCAGCTGCCAGCCGATGGCCGCCGCCGCGAGCGCGTTGAGCACGTTGTGGCGCCCCGGCAGGGCCAGCGTCGCCGGCGTGCGCGAGCCGTCAGGCAGGCACAGCGTGAAGCGCATCGCCCCGCCCTGCTGGACCACGTCCTCGGCGCGCACGTCGGCGTGTTCGGAGAAGCCGTAGGTCATCGCGTGGCGCGGCATGTCCTCCGCCAGCCGCGCGACCTCGGGGTCGTCGATGCACAGCACCGCCAGCCCGTAGAACGGCAGGCGGTGCAGGAACTCGGAGAACGCCGCCTGCACGCGCGCGAAATCGCCGCCGTAGTTCTCGAGGTGGTCGGCGTCGATGTTGGTGACCACCGCGATCAGCGGGTTCAGGCGCAGGAAGCTGCCGTCGCTCTCGTCGGCTTCGGCCACCAGCCACTGGCCGTCGCCCAGGCGTGCGTTGGCGCCGGCCGCGAGCAGCTGGCCGCCGATCACGAAGGTCGGGTCCAGCCCGCCCTCGCCCAGCACGCTCGCGGTCAGCGAGGTGGTGGTGGTCTTGCCGTGGGTGCCGGCCACGGCGATGCCGCGGCGGAAGCGCATCAGTTCGGCCAGCATTTCCGCGCGCGGCACGATCGGGATGCGCTGCGATCGTGCTTCCATCAACTCCGGGTTGTCGGGCCTGATCGCGCTCGAGACCACCACGCAGTCGGTGCCGAGTACGTTCGCGGCGGCATGGCCGCGGTGCACGGTGGCGCCCAGGCGCGCGAGGCGCTGCGTGGTCGCGTTGTCGGCGGTGTCGGAGCCCGACACCTGGTAGCCGAGCGTGCACAGCACTTCCGCGATGCCGCTCATGCCTGCGCCGCCGATGCCGACGAAATGCACGCGCGAGAACGCGCGGGCGATGCCCTCCTTGGTCAGTTCACGGGCGGCGAGCAGGCGACGGATCATGCGTTCCTCCCGAGGCTGCCCATCGTCGGCTCGATGCGCGGGCGCAGGCGGCTGGTACCGCGCGCGCCGGCGACCGCGGACGGCGGCGGCTGCGTGGTCGGCGGCGTCGGCGCCGGCGCATCGCCGCCCGGGCCCTTCGCGCCCTCGCCGCGCAGGCGCGCGACCTGGCGCTGGGCGCGGTCGAGCTCGTAGGACACGCGCAGCAGCAGGCCGATCGCGACGCAGGTCATCATCACGCTGGAGCCGCCGGACGAGATCAGCGGCAGCGTCAGCCCCTTGGTCGGTAGCAGGCCGAGGTTGACGCCGATCGAGACCAGGCTCTGCAGGCCGATCATCAGCGCCACGCCGAAGGCGACGTAGCCGGCGAAATGGCGGCGCATCTCCACGCAGCGGTAGCCGATCCACAGCGCGCGGCCGACCAGGGCGGCGAACAGCCCGATCACGAAGAACACGCCGACGAAGCCGAGCTCCTCGCCGATCACCGAGAAGATGAAGTCGGTGTGCGCTTCCGGCAGGTAGGACAGCTTCTGGATCGACGCGCCGAGGCCGACGCCGGTCAGCTCGCCGCGGCCGATCGCCATCAGCGCGTTGCTCAGCTGGTAGCCGGCGCCGAGCTGGTCGTCCCACGGGTTCCAGAACGAGGTGATGCGGCGCAGGCGATAGGGCTCGATCACCGCCACCGCCACCAGCGCCGGCAGCAGGCCCAGCACCGGCAGCATCATCCGCTTGAGATGGCCGCCGCCGAGCACCAGCATGCAGGCGGTCACCGCCAGCAGCATCGTCGCCGAGCCGAAGTCCGGCTGCATCAGCAGCAGCCCGACCAGGACGATCGCCACGCCGATCGGCTTGAGCATCGCCGCCCAGGTCGCGTTGACCTCGTCGCGGAACCGCACGAGGTAGCTCGCCAGCCAGACGAGGTAGAGGATCTTCACCGCCTCGACCACCTGGAAGTTCGACACGCCGAGGTTGATCCAGCGGCGCGCGCCGTTGACGGTGTGGCCCAGGCCCGGCACGAACACCAGCAACAGCAGCAGCAGGCACGCCGCCAGCAGCGCCTGCGGGTATTTCTCCACCAGCTTCAGGTCGGTGCGCATCACCACCGCGCACAGCACGATGCCCACGGCCAGGAACACGACGTGGCGGACGAGGTAGTAGAACGGGCCCTCGCCATGGTTCACCGCGACCGCGATCGAACTGGACGCGACCATGATCACGCCGAACGCCGCGATCGTCGCCACGATCGCCAGCAGCCAGCCGTCGTAGCGCCCCTCGATCGCGTCCAGGCGCGTGGCCTGGCGGGCGCCGCTTTCGAATGCACGGGAATCGAACGTCGTGCTCATCAGCGCACCTTCAGCGTGGCGAGCCCGACCAGGACCAGGATCACCGAGATGATCCAGAAGCGCACGATCACGCGCGGCTCCGGCCAGCCCTTGAGCTCGAAGTGGTGGTGGATCGGCGCCATCCGGAACACGCGCTTGCCGGTGAGCTTGAACGAGGCCACCTGGATCATCACCGACAGCGTCTCGATGACGAAGATGCCGCCCATGATCACCAGCACCAGCTCCTGGCGGACGATCACCGCGATCGTGCCGAGCACGGCGCCGAGCGCGAGCGCGCCGATGTCGCCCATGAACACCATCGCCGGATAGGTGTTGAACCACAGGAAGCCGAGCCCGGCGCCGGCGATCGCGGCGCAGATGATCGCCAGCTCGCCCGCGCCCGGCACCGGCGGGATCTGCAGGTAGCGCGCGAACTCGGCGTGGCCGGAGGCATAGGCGAACACCGCAAGGCCGCAGGCGACCAGCACCGTCGGCATGATCGCGAGGCCATCGAGGCCGTCGGTGAGGTTGACCGCGTTGGAGAAGCCGACGATCCAGAAGTAGGCGATGGCGATGAAGCCGACACCGGCCAGCGGCAGCGCGATCGACTTGAACAGCGGCACGTAGAAGGTCGTCGCCGCCGGCACGTCGGCGTAGAGGTACAGGTACACGCCCGCGGCGAGGCCGAAGAGCGACTGCAACAGGTATTTCCAGCGCGACTTCAGGCCGTTGGGATCGCGCTTGACGATCTTGATCCAATCGTCGTACCAGCCGATCGCGCCGAAGGCGACCATCACCAGCAGCACCACCCATACGTACTTGTTGCGCAGGTCGCCCCACAGCAGCACCGCCGCGACCACCGCGAACAGGATCAGCGCACCGCCCATCGTCGGCGTGCCGGCCTTGGAGAAGTGCGACTGCGGGCCGTCCTGGCGGATCGGCTGCCCGCCCTTGTACTGCGCCAGCCTGCGGATCACCGCCGGCCCCCACCACAGCGACAGGAACAGCGCGGTCAGCGCGGCGAGGATGCCGCGGAAGGTGAGGTAGCCGAACAGGCCGAACAGGCCTTCGAGCTGCTGCAGCCAGCGTGTCAGTTCAAGCAGCATCGTGATCCCCCGTGTCGCGTGGCAACAGTGCATCGACGATGCGATCCATCGCGCTGCCGCGCGAACCCTTCACCAGCAGGCGCACGCCCGAGTGCAGGTCCACGCGCAGCGCGTCGACCAGGGCGTCGTGGCTGTCGAAATGGCGCCCGCCGTCGCCGAAGGCCTCGACCGCGGCGGCGCTCAGCGGCCCGAGCGCGTACAGCCGCGCAATGCCGGCGCGCTGCGCGCGGCGGCCGGCTTCGGCGTGCAGTGCGATCGCGTCCTCGCCGAGCTCGCGCATGTCGCCGAGCACCAGCCAGTTCTCGCCGCTTGCCGCGGCCAGCGTGTCGATCGCGGCGTTCAGCGAACCCGGGTTGGCGTTGTAGCTGTCGTCGATCAGGGTCGCGCCGTTATCGAGGCGATGCCGCACGAGGCGGCCCTTCACCGGCTCGGCCTCCGACAGCGCCTGCGCGATCGTCGCCAGAGGCACGCCGAGCGCCAGCGCGATCGCGGCCGCGGCCAGCGCGTTGGCGACGTTGTGGCGACCGGGCAGCGGCAGCGACACCGCGGCCTCGCCCGCCGGCGTGGACAGGGTGAAGCGCGAGACCTCGTCGTCGAGCCGGATGTCGCGCGCGGTGACGTCGGCGCTGGCTTCCAGGCCGAAGCGCAGCAGCCGGCGGCCGTGGGCGCGCTCGGCGAAGTATGGCGCGAACGCGTCGTCGGCGTTGATCACGGCGACGCCGTCGTGCGGCAGCGCGTCGTAGATCGCGGCCTTGGTGTCGGCGATGCCGAGCAGGCTCTGCATCCGCTCCAGGTGCGCCGGCGCGACGTTGTTCACCAGCGCCACGTCCGGGCGCGCGATCCCGGTCAGGTAGGCGATGTCGTTGTGCTTGCCGGCGCCCATCTCGTAGACGGCGACGTCGGCGTCGTCGGGCGCGTCGATCACCGCCAGCGGCAGGCCGATCTCGTTGTTGCGGTTGCCGGGGTTGGCGTAGGCCGCCAGCGTCCGCGACAGGATCGCCAGCGTGAGCTGCTTGACGCTGGTCTTGCCGTTGCTGCCGGTGATCCCGACCACCTTGCCGGTGCGGGCGTGCTGCAGCGCCGCGGCCAGCGCGGCCAGCGCGCGTTCCGTATCCGCCACCACGATCTGCGGCAGCGGCACGTCGCAGGCGCGCGACACCAGCGCCGCGCGCGCGCCCTGCTCGGCGGCGGTCGCGACGTGGTCGTGGCCGTCGAAGTTCGCGCCCTTGAGCGCGATGAACAGCGCCGCGCGACCATCGCTGGCGTCGAGCGTGCGGGTGTCGGTCTCGACCGCGTCGATCAGCACGTCGCCGCCCTGCCCGCCCGCATGCAGGCGGCCGTTGGTCCATTGCGCGATGCGCGAAAGCGGCAGCGGGTTCATGGTTGCTCCCCCGCGTCCTGCAGGCGCACCACTTGCGCATCCGGGCGCGGCGTCGCCGCCTCCAGCGCTTCGCGCGCGACCAGGCCATCGTCGAAGGGATGCTTCACGCCGGCGATTTCCTGGTAGGGCTCGTGGCCCTTGCCTGCGACCAGCACGATGTCGCCGGCGCGGGCGCGGCCGATCGCACCGACGATCGCGGCGCGGCGGTCGCGCTGCACGACGACGCGCCCGGGATGCGCGAAGCCGGCCATGATCCCGGCCACGATCGCGTCGCCGTCCTCGCCGCGCGGGTTGTCGTCGGTGACCACGACCTCGTCGGCCAGGCGCTCGGCGATCGCGGCCATCTGCGGGCGCTTGCCGGTGTCGCGCTCGCCGCCGCAGCCGAACACGCAGACCAGCCGCCCGCGCAGGTGGCCGCGCAGCGATTCCAGCGCCTGCTCCAGCGGATCGGGCTTGTGCGAATAGTCGACCACGACCAGCGGCAGGTCACCGCCGCCGATCCGGTTCATGCGCCCCGGGATCGGCTGCAGCCGGCCGAGCACGCCGGCGATCGCGTCCGCGCCGAAGTCCAGCGCGTGCAGCACGCCGGCGACGACCAGCAGGTTGTCGACGTTGAAGCGCCCCAGCAGCGGCGATTGCACGCGCTGCACGCGACCCTCGAGATGCAGGTCGAAGGCGATGCCGTCGGCGTCGAGCGAGACGGTTTCCGCACGCGCCAGGGCGTCGGCGGCGCCGCGCGCGCTGGTGCCGATGGCCCGCAGCGAATCCGGCAGCGCGGCGAACAGCCGGCGGCCATGCGCATCGTCGAGGTTCACCACCGCCGCGCGCAGGCCCGGCGTCGCGAACAGCTTCGCCTTCGCCGCGCCGTAGGTGTCCATGTCGCCGTGGTAGTCGAGATGGTCGCGGCTGAGGTTGGTGAACACGCCGACCGCGAAATGCACCGCATCGACGCGCCCCTGGTCGAGCGCGTGCGAGCTGACTTCCATCGCCACCGCCTGCGCGCCTTCGTCGCGCAGCTGCGCGAGCAGCGCATGCGTCTGCAGCACCAGCGGCGTGGTGAAGCCGGTCGGCTGCGCCTGGCCATACAACCCAGCGCCGAGCGTGCCGATCGTGCCGCTGCGCACGCCACAAAGGTCCAGCGCCTGCGCCAGCAGCTGCACGGTCGAAGTCTTGCCGCTGGTGCCGGTGACGCCGATCGTGGTCATGTCCGCGGACGGACGGCCGTGGAATTCATCGGCCATCGCGCCCATGCGCGCGCGCAGGCCTGGCACGGCGATCGCGTCGGCCGGCGGCGCCGGCATGTCGGCCGGCGCCGGCGGCTCGAACAGGATCGCGCCCGCGCCGGCGCGTTTGGCCTGCTCGACGAAATGCAGGCCGTGGGTGCCGAAACCGCCGATCGCGACGAAGGCATCGCCCTCGCGCACGTCGCGACTGTCGAGCACCAGCCCGGCGATCGACAGCGACGCCGGCACCCCGGCCACGTCGGGCAGCAGCTGCGACAGCGGCATCAGGCGGCTCATCGCGCCGCCCCCGGCTGCGCCACGGTGCCGGCCGCGACGGTGGCGGGCGCCGCGGCCTTCGCGACCCGCGCCTTCTTCGCTTCCTCGGCGGCCTGCGCGGCCAGCCAGGTCTCGATGTCGTCCGGCGGTACGTCCATCAGCCGCAGCGCGCCTTCCATCACCCGCGCGAACAGCGGCGCCGAGACGTAGCCGCCGCCGTAGGTGGAGCCGCCGCCGGAAGGATCGGGATCGTTGACCACCACGGTCACCGCGAAGCGCGGCTTGTCGACCGGCACCAGCCCGGCGAAGTAGGCGATGTAGCGGCGCGAGTAGCCGCCGCCCGCGGACTTGCGCGCGGTGCCGGTCTTGCCCGCGACGTGGTAGCCCAGGATCGCCGCGCGCGTCGCCGTGCCGCCCGGTTCGGTGACGGTCTGCATCATGTGCATGACCTGCGCGGCGACCTTCGGGTCGAGCACCTGCTTCGACTCGCCGCCGGTCCCGCCCTTGACGAAGGTCGGCGTCACCGCGCGGCCGCCGTTGCCGAGCGTGGCATAGGCGCGCGCGATCTGCAGCGGCGTCACCGACAGGCCGTAGCCGTAGGACAGCGTCTGCTTGGTGGTGCCGTCCCAACGCTCGGGAGTACGGAAATTGCCCGGCGCCTCGCCCGGGAAGCCGCTGCCGGTGCTGGAGCCGTAGCCGAGGCGGCGCAGGAAGGCGTCGAACTCGCGGTCCGGCAGCAGCTTGACGATCTTCGACACGCCGACGTTGGAGCTCTTGGTGATGATGCCGGTGGTGTCGAGCACGCCATAGTTGCGGAAATCGCTGGTCTTGTACTTGCCGTTCGCGATCCAGCCGGGGCTGGTGTCGAAGCGCGTGGTCGGCGTGATCGCGCCCGATTCGAGCGCGGCCGCGACGGTGAGCGGCTTCATCGTCGAACCCGGCTCCAGCAGGTCGGTCACCGCACGGTTGCGGTAGGCGTCGCGGTTCTCGCCGCTGACCTTGTTGTTGTTGTACGAAGGCAGGTTCGCCATCGCCAGCACTTCGCCGGTGGCGACGTCGAGGATCACCACCGAGCCGCTGGCGGCGCCGGCTTCGAGCAGCGTGCGCTTGAGCTCGCGGTAGGCCAGGAACTGGATGCGTCGGTCGATGCTCAGCACCAGGTCCTTGCCGGGTTCGGCCGGGCGGACCAGGTCGACGTGCTCGACGATGCGGCCGTGGCGGTCGCGGATCACCTTCTGCGCCCCGGGCGTGCCGCTGAGCCAGTCGTCGAACGCCAGTTCGACGCCCTCCTGCCCCTGGTCGTCGACGTTGGTGAAGCCGAGCACGTGCGCGACCGCCTCGCCCTGCGGATAGAAGCGGCGGAACTCGCGCTGCGAGAACACGGCGGGAATGCGCAGCGCCAGGATCTTCTGCGCGACCGCCGGGTTGATCCGGCGATGGCGCGGCACGTACATGAACTCCTTGTCCTTGCGCTGCGAGACGTAGCGGGTCAGGTAGTCGAGCGGCAGGTCGGCGGCTTGCGCGAGCTGCGCGATCGCGGCCGGGTTGTTGGCCAGCTCCTGCGGATTCGCCCACAGCGACTCGACCGGCGAGGACACCGCCAGCGGCTCGCCGTTGCGGTCGGTGATCATGCCGCGCGAGGTCGGGATCGGCACCTCGCGCAGGAAGCGCGCGTCCGCCTTCTTCTGGTAGAAGGCGTTGTCGACCAGCTGCAGGTCGACCGCGCGGCCGACGAGCACCACCGAGCACAGCGCCATCGCGCCGCCGACCAGCCACAGCCGCCCGCGCAGGTTGAACTGCGCGCGCGGACGCGGCTTCTTGGCCGAACCGCCGGCGGTCTTGACGAACCTCATGGCCGCACCACCACGATCTCGCCGGCGCCGGGGAACTTCATGCCGAGCTTGTTGCGCGCGACCTGGTCGATGCGGTTGCTCTCCGCCCAGGTCGCCTGCTCCAGCTGCAGCCGGCCGAACTCGATGTTGAGCTCGTCGCGCGCGCGCTCGAGCCGCGTCAGCTGCACGTACAGCTCGCGATGCTGGTGGCGCGCGTGCACCACGCCGATCGCGGAGATCACGGTGGCGATGACGAGCACGGCGAGGACGATACGGGTCATGGGCGCAGCTCCGCTGCAGCCGGGAATCGGGAATCGGGAGTCGGGAATCGGCGCGGCGCCCCCGCTTTTTCGATTCCCGACTCCCGACTCCCGACTCCCAGCTTTTCAGCCACCCTCAACACCGCACTGCGCGCACGCGGATTCCCGCTCACCTCGTCGGACCGCGCCTTGCCGGCATCGCCGATCGCGCGCAGCGTGGGCACGAAGCCGGTGGTTTCGGGCAGGCGGCGGTTGCCCGGCGGCGCCTTCGCGCGCGCGGCGATGAAGCGCTTGACGATGCGGTCCTCCAGCGAGTGGAAGCTGATCACCGCCAGCCGACCGCCGGGCCTGAGCGCGTCGTGCGCGGCGTCGAGGCCGCGCTCGAGGTCGTCGAGCTCGCGGTTGACGTGGATGCGGATCGCCTGGAACGAGCGCGTCGCCGGATGGATTTCCCGATGGGAGCCGGCGTGCTTGCCGCGCGGCATCACCGAGGCGATCAGCTCCGCCAGTTCGGTGGTGCGGGTGAGCGGCTGCGTGGCACGGCGCGCGACGATCGCGCGGGCGATGCGGCGGCTCATGCGCTCTTCGCCGTAGGTCCACAGCACGTCGGCGATCTCGCGTTCCTCCGCGTGCGCCAGCCACTGCGCCGCGCTTTCGCCGGACTCGGGGTCCATGCGCATGTCGAGCGGACCGTCCTTGCCGAAACTGAAGCCGCGATCGGCGACGTCGAGCTGCGGCGACGACACGCCGAGGTCGAACAGCACGCCGTCGACGCCGGCCGCCGCCGCATCCCAGCCGCCGAGGTCGCCGAAGCTGCCGCGCCGGATCGCGACGCGGGCATCGCCGCCGAACTCGCGCTGCGCCACCGCGATCGCTTCGGGATCCTTGTCCATCAGCAGCAGCCGACCTCCCGCGCCCAGGCGTTGCAGCACGCCCCGCGCATGGCCGCCGCGCCCGAACGTGCCGTCCAGATAGGTTCCGTCTTCGACCACGCGCAGCCCTTCCATGACCTGCTCGAACATCACCGGAAGGTGCGCGGACCGGACTTCCGCGCCGCCGTCCGTCACAGCTGCAAATCGACCAGGTCGTCGCCCAGATCGGCGTCGCCCAGCGTCTGCCTGATCTGCGCGAGGTGCGCCTGCTCGCTCCACAGCTCGAACTTGTCGCCCATGCCCACCAGCACGGCCTTCTTCTCGATGCCGACAGCGTTGCGGTGGCTGGCGGGGATGCCGACGCGCCCGTTCGCGTCCGGCTCGACGAAGGTCGCCGCGCCGACCAGCTTCAGCTGCAGCTGGCGATTGACCGAGCGCGTGCGCGGCAGTGCGTTGACCTGGTCGCGCACGCGCTCCCAGACCGGCTGCGGATACAGGTAGAGGCTTCCGGACTCGAAGGGGTTGTAGGTGACGACCAGGCGGTTGCCGCCCGCGCTCGCGACGAGGTCCCGGTAGCTGGTCGGGATCGCCAGCCGGCCCTTGTCGTCGATCGTGATGGCGGTCTCGCCCTGGAACACCACTTCCTGCCCGGAGGTGCCCGTCTTCGGCGGGCTTCAGCATCGGAAAACCACAAAATTCCCGGTTTCCCCACGAAGCGCCACCTTATGGGCCGTCCCGAACGATGTCAACAGCTTTCATGTGCAAATTTCATTAAGCGGGTCAATGACTTGCACGATAGTTCACAGACTTGTTCAAACCTTATCCACAAGCTGCTGATTCGTCTCAAATTTTGAGAATGCCTGCCCCGCAGCCCGTATGCCGGGAGGCCCTGCAGGGCCCGTCGCCACTGATGCTGCGATGCACAATCGACGAATATTCAACCTCTCGGTTGACGGTTCCGGCCGGATCGCGCATATTCAACCACATGATTGAATATCCGTCACCGCTCGACGGGGTGTTCCACGCCCTCTCCGACCCCACCCGCCGCGCGATGCTCGGCGCGCTGGCCACGGGCGAACGCAGCGTCGGCGAACTGGCCGCGCCCTTCCAGATCTCGCTCGCGGCCGCTTCCAAGCACATCCGCACGCTGGAGCGCGCCGGCCTGGTGAAACGCACCGTGCAGGGCCGCACTCACCGCTGCGCGCTCGAGGCCGCGCCGCTGGCCGAGGCCGACGGCTGGCTGCGCGACTACGCGAAGTTCTGGACCGGGCGGCTCGACGCGCTCGAAGCGCTGTTGCGCGACGAGGGTGCCGCCGCGTCCGGCATCCCCTCCCGCACCGAAGGAGAAGCGACGTGAACGACTACGGCACCCTCCCCGAACCCGGCACGATCCGCTTCCGGCGCAGCCTGCCCGGCCCGATCGAACGCGTCTGGGCGCACCTGGTCGAGCCGGACAAGCGCCGCCGCTGGCTCGCGGACGGGCCGATCAACCTGCGCGTCGGCGGCCAGGTCGAACTTCGGTTCCGCAATGCCGAACTGTCCCGCGACGACGACCGCGCGCCGGAGAAGTACCGCGCCTGCGAGAACAGCGGAACGACCTTCGGCGTCGTCACCCGCTGCGAACCGCCGCGCCTGCTCGCGTTTACCTGGCGCGAGACGCCGGACGTATCCGACCGCGATTCCGAAGTGACCTTCGAACTGGCGGCGGACGGCGATCGCGTGCAGCTCACGCTCACCCACCGGCGCCTCGCCGCGGGCGCCGAAACCTTGAGCGTCGCCGGCGGCTGGCATACCCACCTCGGCCTGCTCGACGACATCCTCGCCGGACGCGAACCGCGGCCTTTCTGGCGGACGCATACGAGGATCGAGGCGGAGTACGCGGCGCGCGGACTGGGCTGAAGCCGCACCAACATCCGAAGGGAGCACGAAGATGACACTGACCATCGAACCCGTTGCCCGCGCCACCATGCTGATCCGCAGGCCGGTCGCGGAGGTGTTCAACGCCTTCGTCGATCCTGCCGTCACTACCCTGTTCTGGTTCAACCGCTCCACGGGCCCGCTCGCTCCCGGCAGGACCGTCACCTGGCACTGGGACGTCTACGGCGTTTCAGGGGACGTGCGCGTCATCGCGCTGGAGCAGGACCGGCGGATCGCGATCGAATGGCCGACGCCCGTCGAGTGGCTGTTCACGCCGCGCGGCAACGACGCGACCTTCGTCGCCATCGCCGCCTCCGGCTTCGAGGGAACGGACGACGAGAAGGTGGCGCAGGCGCTGGACTCGACCGAGGGTTTCAACCTCGTGGTCGCAGCGTGCAAGGCGTTCCTCGAACACGGGATCGACCTGCGGCTGGTCGCGGACAAGGATCCGGACGGGCATGTCGGCGGCGCGGCGTGAGGATTGCGCGCGGACCCGGAAAAGGTGGCGGAGCCGGCCTGTAAGCCGGGTTCTGTCGTGGACAATCATTCCTCTAGGCGCATCGTCACCGATACGCTCGAGCAACCTACCCGGAGACACCGCGGGCCACGGCATAGTCTCCCTATTTGGTCTTGCTCCCGGTGGGGTTTGCCGTGCCGGTCCGTTACCGGACTCGCGGTGCGCTCTTACCGCACCATTTCACCCTTACCTGCCGGATCGCTCCGACATAGGCGGTATCTTTCTGTTGCACTTTCCGTCGGCTCGCGCCGCCCAGGCGTTACCTGGCACCGTGCCCTGTGGAGCCCGGACTTTCCTCGGCACCGTTTCCGATGACGCGACTGTCCGGCCGACTCCGCCAGGCGCATTGTCGCACGCCACCGCGGGGACAGATGAACCGGGGATCGCACGGATATCGGCCCAGTACCGAAGGCTTGTTCCTTCGGCAGCGGGGTATCAGCTCCCGTACAAGGCCTTGCGCGGCGCGCCGGTGATCTCCGCCGCCAGCTTCGCCGCGGCGGACGGCGGCAGGTGGCCGCTGAGCAGTGCGTACACGCGACGGCCCTCGACCAGGCGCGCTTCGCCGTCGTCGCCCGCGCCCTCCACCATCACCACGAATTCGCCCTTGCGCTGGTCGGCGTCGGCAACGACGCGCGCATGCAGCTGCGCCAGCGTGCCGTCGAGCACCGTCTCGAACAGCTTGGTCAGCTCGCGCGCCAGCACCGCGCGGCGTTCGCCGCCGAAGGCCGCGGCAGCATCGGCCAGCATGTCGTCGATGCGGTGCGAGGATTCGTAGAAGATCAGCGTGCGCGGTTCGCCCGCGAGCGCGGACAACCGTTCGCGCCGCGCCGAGGCCTTCGCCGGCAGGAAGCCCTCGAAGGCGAAGCGGTCGCTGGGCAGGCCGGCGACGCTCAGCGCCGCCACCAGCGCGCTCGGCCCCGGCACCGGGCTGACGCGCAGGTCGGCCTCGCGCGCGGCGCGCACGAGGCGGTAGCCGGGATCGCTGACCAGCGGCGTGCCGGCATCGCTGACCAAGGCCAGCGACTCGCCCGCCTGCAGCCTCGCGACCAGGCGCTGCGCCAGCGCGTCCTCGTTGTGCTCGTGCAGCGCCAGCAGCGGCGTGGCGATGCCGAACTGCGACAGCAGCTGCCGGGTATGGCGGGTGTCCTCGGCGCAGATCGCGTCGACGCCGCGCAGCACGGCCTGCGCGCGCGGCGACAGGTCGCCGAGGTTGCCGATCGGCGTGGCGACGACGTGCAGCACGCCGGCGGCGGCCGGTCCGGGTTCAGCGGCTGGCATCGTCTCTCCACGGTCGGGACGGTAGAATCGCGGCTATTGTCCACCGCGGAGCCCGCCGATGCGGCAAATGACGAAATGGATCGTGTGTGCGGCCATGCTGGCCATGCTGGCGGGCTGCGCATCGGTGCAGGTCAGCGGACCGGCCGGCGACAACGGGGCAGGCGTCCAGCCGGTGGCGAACCCGCACTGGAACTTCGATCCTTCGCGCCCCGAGGGCGACCGCGACGGCTACCGCCCCCCGCGCAAACTCGCCGTGCTGCTGCCGATGACCGGCCAGCTGGCCACGGCGGCCGCCTCGGTGCGCGACGGCCTGCTCGCCGGCTACTACGCCGAGCGGCGCGGGAAGCCCGAACTCGCGTTCTACGACACCGCCGGCACGGTCTCGGGCGCGATCGCCGCGCGCGACCGCGCGGTCGCCGAAGGCGCCGACCAGATCGTCGGCCCGCTCGGCCGCGACGCGGTCTCCGCCCTGTTCCAGTCGGCGCAACCGGTGCCGCTGCTGGCGCTGAATCGCGGCAGCAGCGCGCCGACGGACAACGGCGCGGACTTCTCGCTCGCCCCCGAGGATGAAGGCACGGCCGCCGCGGCCTACGCGCTCGCGCGCAATGCGAAGCGGGTGCTGGTGCTCAGCAACGGCGACGACCACGCGCAGCGCAGCGTCAACGCGTTCCGCACGCGGCTGGAAGCCGAAGGCGGCGCGATCGTCGGCACGCTGGCCGTCGTCGGCGACAAGCCCGCCGACCAGTCGGACGCGCTGCGCTCGGCGGCGACGCGTGAAGGCGGCGTGGATGCGATCCTGATCGCCCTGCGCGGCAGCCAGGCGCGCCTGGTCGTGCCGCAGCTGTTCGCGGCGGGGCTGGGCGACAGGCTGCGCATCGCCACCTCGCAGATCACCTCGGGCACGGGCAAGGCCGACGAGGACAAGGCGCTGGACGGCATCGCCTTCGCCAGCGAAACCTGGACCAGCGCCGGGCTGTCGGGCCTGCCGTCGCCGGCGGCGCTGTCGGCCGATCTTCCCACCGCGCGCGGGCCGGCAGCGCGGCTGTTCGCCTTCGGCCACGACGCCTGGCTGCTCAGCGGCTACCTGCAGCACCTGGCCGAGCACCCCGAGGCCAGCCTCAACGGCGCCACGGGCAAGCTGACGCTCGATCCCGGCGGCAATGTCCATCGCGCGCCGGCGTGGGCCACCTTCAGCAACGGCATCGTGGTGCCGCTGGCGGGCGCCGGCGGCTGACGGGCGATGCGCAGCCGCGGCGCCGCGGTCGAAGCCGCCGCGCGCGGGCATCTGCTCGATGCCGGGCTGCGCATGCTCGCGGCCAACGCCGCGGCGCGCTTCGGCGAACTGGACCTGGTGATGCTCGACGGCGACACCGTGGTGTTCGTCGAGGTGCGCTACCGCCGCAGCGCGCGCTTCGGCGGCGGCGCCGCGTCGGTGGACGCCGGAAAGCGCCGCAGGCTGGTGCTGGCCGCGCAGCAGTTCCTGGCCATGCATCGCGAGTATCGCAATGCGCCGTGCCGGTTCGACGTGGTCGAGGCGACCGGTGATCCAGCGTCGCCGCAGCTGCACTGGATCCGCGATGCGTTCCGCGCGGACGATGCATGAAGCAACGCCGAATGACTGTCATTTCGAGCGTAGCGAGAGGTGCTGCACGACAGCGAAGCTGGTCGATCCATGCCCTTGATGTTCCTAGATTCCTCACTACGTTCGGAATGACAAACCCGGCTTTGTCAGCTTTCCCCTGATCCGCCTGAGGCATCCGGCAAATCCCGCCGTAGGAGCGCCTTCAGGCGCGATGCTTTTGACTCGGGACCGGAGTACCGGGAAAGCTTCGCGCCCAAGGCGCTCCTACGGCGCATTGCGGGCCACTGCGGCAAATGCAAGGCGCGATGCCGCCGCCTACAATCGCGCCGTGACCCTGCCCGACTACGACCTGCTCGACGAAGCCTCGCTGCGCACCGCGGGCGGGCTGAAGTGGACCGCGTTCCCGGACTGCATCGGCGCCTTCGTCGCCGAAATGGATTTCGGCACCGCGCCGCCCGTCGCCGCGGCGCTGCAGGAGGCCGTCGCCGCCGGACGCACCGGATACCCGACGCCGGCGCTCTCGTCCGCGCTGTCGCAGGCCTGTGCGCAGTGGCAGGCGGAACGCCACGGCTGGCGGGTCGATCCCGCCCGCATCCATGCCGTCGGCGACGTGCTCGGCGCGCTGGAGGTCGTGCTGCAGCATTTCGCGCCGTCGAAGACGCCCGTGGTGCTGCCGACGCCGGCCTACATGCCGTTCAAGCCATTGCTGGAGCTGCACGGGCATCGCGTGATCGAAGTGCCGCATCGGCGCTCGAACGGTGCCTGGCGCATGGACCTGGACGCGATCGACGACGCCCTTGCCGGCGGCGCCGGGCTGGTGTTGCTGTGCAATCCGCAGAACCCGCTGGGGCGCGTGTTCGGGCAAGATGAACTGCGCGCGCTGTCCGATGTGGTCGAGCGCCGCGGCGCCCGGGTCTTCTCCGACGAGATCCACGCGCCCCTGGTCTACGCGGACCATCGCCACGTACCCTACGCGAGCGTGTCGGACGCGGCGGCCCGGCACGCGGTCACCGCGGTGTCGGCGTCGAAAGGCTGGAACCTCGCCGGGCTCAAGTGCGCGCAGCTGGTGTTCGGCAACGACGACGACCTCGCGCGCTGGCGGCGCATGGCGTTGTTTGCCGGGCATGGCGTCGCCGGCCTGGGCATGATCGCTTCGATCGCGGCCTGGCGCGATGGCGGCCCGTGGCTGGACCACGTGCTGCGCTACCTGCAGCGCAATCGCGCGCTGCTGGCGGAATGGATGTCCGAACGGATGGCGGGCGCCGGCTTCTCGCCGCCGGAAGGCACCTACCTGGCCTGGATCGACTGTCGCGGCCTGCCGCTGCCCGGCGACGCCGCGCCTGCCGCGTTCTTCCGCAGGCATGCGCGGGTCGCACTCACCGACGGCCGCGAGTGCGGCGAAGCCGGCCGCGGCTTCGTGCGCATGAACTTCGCGATGCCCCGGCCCGTGCTGCGGGAGGCGCTCGCGCGGATGGGGGGAGCGATCGATGGGTTGGCGGGGGGCGCGGCCTGACTGAAGGCTGATGGTGGGGAGGGCGTCAAGGCTTCGGCTTGCCCCCACCCCAACCCTCCCCCGCGGGCGGGGGAGGGCTGGGGTGGTGGCCAACGCACCGACCCCGCACTCGAAGCCACGCGCCCTCCGCCCCCCGGCCAAAACACTTCAGAAATGCCGGAACCCCCCCGAAGCCGGCTCCCAGACGCTGCCATCGGGCCGGATCGCGCGAACGCCCTCCCCGGCCTCGACCAACCCGATCCGCACCGCCGCGACGCCCCCGGCATCGGCCAGCGTACGCAGCACGGCATCGTGCCGCCCGGCAGGCGCGGTGAAGCAAAGCTCATAGTCGTCGCCGCCGGTTGCCTGCCAGGGCCAGCGCAGGTCCGGCCGGAAGCGCGCCAGCGCGGGCGAAACCGGCAAGGCCTCGAGTTCGACCTCGGCGCCGACGCCGCTCGCGGCGCAGACGTGCGCGAGATCGGCCAGCAGGCCATCGGAGACGTCGATGCAGGCACTGGCGATGCCCGCCAGTGCTTGGCCGGCCGCGATGCGCGGCGTCGGCCGGTCCAGTCGCGCGCGCAGCGCGCGGTCGACCGTGGCACCGGCCTGCATCGCGGCCAGCGCCGCGGCGGCATCGCCGGGCGTGCCGGTGACCCAGACCTCGTCGCCCTCGCAAGCGCCATCGCGGCGCAGCGCACGTCCGGGTTCGACCAGGCCATGCACGGCGACGCAGACCGACAGCGGCCCGCGCGTGGTGTCGCCGCCGACCAGCGCGACGTCGTGCCGTGCCGCGAGTTCCAGGAAACCGTCGAGGAAGCCGTCGAGCCACGCCGCGTCCGCCTGCGGCAACGACAGCGACAGCGTGCACCAGGCCGGCTGCGCGCCCATCGCGGCGAGATCGGACAGGTTGACCGCCAGGGATTTCCAGCCGAGGTCGGCCGGGGACGTGCCCTGCGGGAAATGCACGCCGGCGTTGAGCGTATCCATCGCCACGACAAGTTGGCGATCCGCCGGCACCTGCAGCAGCGCGGCATCGTCGCCGATGCCCAGCACCACGTCTGCGCGCGTCGCCGCACGGTCGCGGATGCGGGCGATCAGGTCGAATTCCATGCCTCGTCTCCCATGGAAAGGCATCCGGTGCGGTTGGGGTCGCGGAAACATCGATCCCGTAAGGCGCGTTTCCAGGAGCGTTCGGCAAGAATGAAGGATGTCATTCCGAGCGTAGCGAGGAATCTGCTTCTGCGCTGTTCGCCCTGGTTGGAAGCAGATTCCTCGCTACGCTCGGAATGACATCCCTTCGGGGTGTTCTAGGTCCGCTGGGCCTGCACTTCCGCCGCGCGCCATTGCGCCGCCGCGCGGTCGAGCACGCTGTTGACGTAGGTGTGCCCGTGCTCGGAGCCGAAGCGCTTGACCGTCTTCAGCGCCTCGTCGATGACCACTCGGTACGGCACGTCCAGCCGGTGCTGCAGTTCGTAGGCGGCGATGCGCAGCATCGCGCGCTCGATCGGGTCGACCTCGTCGATGGTGCGGTCGAGGAAAGGTTCGAGCGAGGCGTCGAGCGCCTTGCGGTGGCTGCCGACGCCGCGCACCACGTCCTCGAAGTATTCGAGGTCGGCGACTTCGTGCGCCTGCTCGTGCGCGAACTGGGCGATCGCGTTCTTCGCGTCCACGCCGGACAGCTGCATGGCGTACACCGCCTGCAGCGCGCGCCGGCGCGAGCGCGTGCGCGCGACCGGGTCGATGCCGTCGCGGCGCTGCGGCCCGCGGCTCACGACAGCTTCTCCAGCAGGTCCACCATCTCGATCGCCACCAGCGCGCACTCCTCGCCCTTGTTGCCGTGGCTGCCGCCGGCGCGGCGTTCGGCGTCCTCGTGGACGTCGACCGCGAGCACGCCGTTGGCCACCGGCACGCCGAAGTCCAGCGACACCCGCATCAGGCCCTCGCTGCAGCCGTCGGCCACCTGCTCGAAATGGCGGGTGTCGCCGCGCACCACGCAGCCCAACGCGACGATGGCGCCGTGTGCGCCGCGCTCGGCCAGCCGCCGCGCCGCCAGCGGGATTTCCCAGGCGCCGGGCACGCGCACCACGTCGATCGCCGCGTCGGCCACGCCGTGGTCGGCGAAGGCCTTGCGCGCACCGGCCACCAGCGCGTCGGTGATGCGCGGGTTCCAGCGGCTGGCGATGATCGCGAAGCGCGCGCCGTCGGCGGCGCGCAGGTCGCCTTCGTAATGGCTCATGCCGGGGGAAGTTCCGGGAAAGGGGCTGGAATTCTACCGCGCGGGGCCGAACTGGCGTTTCCGATGGAGGTGACGCCCGGGATGCAGTGTGCGTGTTCGCTGGACGGTCGGCGCGCTGGCCCCCATCCCGCAGGCGGGACAGGGAGTCGGGCACTGCGGTTTTCAGCTCCCTCCCCGCCTGCGGGGGGTGAGGGTGACTGCCTACGCGGCATTGCCGCGCGGGCCGGGCCGGACGGGTTGGGGTGGGGGCGACCTCGCGAAAAGCTACGGCGCCACGTATTCCACGATCTCCAGCCCGAAGCCGGCCAGCCCGACCTGCCTTCGCGGCGTGCCCATTGCGCGCAGCCTGCCGTAGCCGAGGTCGTGCAGGATCTGCGCACCCGCGCCGTTGCGCCGCCATTCGCCGACCGCGCCGCCCTTCGCGATCCGTGGCGTCGTGGCCTGCGGGTCGCGGATGCGCGCAAGCAGCGCCTCCGGATCTTGCGGCTCGTCGAGCAGCACCAGCGCACCCTCGCCTTCCGCCGCCAGCTGCGCCAGCACGTCGAAGGTGGCGGGCCCGAAATCGCCGCGGCGCCAGTGCAGCGCGTCGGCCAGCGGATTCAGCGACTGCACGCGCACCAATGCGGGCCGCGCGGCGTCGGGCGTGCCGCGGACCAGGGCGAAATGCAGCGCACAGTCCAGCCGGTCGCGATAGGTGACCAGGCGGAAGGCGCCGTGCGGCGTGTCGATGTCGCGCTCGTCGACGCGCTCGACGGTGTGCTCGGTCGCCAGCCGGTGGCGGATCAGGTCCTCGATCGAACCGATCCTGAGCCCGTGCTCGCGCGCGAATACTTCCAGCTGCGGACGGCGCGCCATGCTGCCGTCGGGATTGAGGATCTCGACCAGCACGCCGGCCGCTTCCAGCCCGGCGAGCCGCGCGAGGTCGGCGGCGGCCTCGGTGTGCCCGCTGCGGGCGAGCACGCCGCCCGGGTCGGCCATCAGCGGGAAGATGTGGCCGGGCTGCGACAGGTCGGACGACGTCGCGTCCGGGCGCACCGCGGTGCGGATCGTGTGTGCGCGGTCGTGCGCGGAGATGCCGGTGGTCACGCCCTCGGCCGCCTCGATGCTGACGGTGAAGTTGGTGCGGTGGCGCGAGGTGTTGGACTGCACCATCGGCGGCAGTCCGAGCTGGCGGCAGCGTTCGCGGGTCAGCGACAGGCAGACCAGCCCGCGCGCGTGGGTGACCATGAAGTTGATGTCCGAGGGCCGCACGCATTCGGCGGCCATGATCAGGTCGCCCTCGTTCTCGCGGTCCTCGTCGTCGACGATCACGACCATGCGGCCGTTGCGGATCTCCTCCAGCAGTTCGGGAACCGGCGCGAAGCTCATGCCCGCGCCTCCGTTTCGCGCGCCGACAGCAACCGCTCGACGTGGCGCGCCAGCAGGTCCACCTCGATGTTCACGACGTCGCCGCGCACGGCCTGCGAGAACGCGGTGTGTGCCAGCGTATGCGGCACCAGCGCCACCTCGAAGCCGTGCGGCGACACCGCGTTGACCGTCAGGCTGACGCCGTCCACGCAGATCGAGCCCTTCAGTGCGATGTACTTGAGCAACAGCTCCGGGGCGAAGAACGTCCAGCGCTGCGCACCCGCGTCGTCCTCGATGCCGGTCACCGCGCCGACGCCGTCGACGTGGCCGCTGACCAGGTGACCGCCGAGCCTGTCGCCGAGTCGCAGCGCGCGCTCGAGGTTGAGCGCGCGGCCGACCGGCAGCGTGCCGAGCGTGGTCAGCGACAGCGTCTCGGCCGAGACATCGGCCTCGAAATGCGCTTCGTCGAACGCCACCACCGTCAGGCACACGCCGTTGACGGCGATGCTTTCGCCGAGCGCGACGTCGCCGGCCGGCAGCGTGCCGAACGCGATGCGCAGGCGCGCATCGCCATCGCGCGCCTCGCGCGACGCCAGCGCGCCGACTCCCTCGATCAATCCCGTGAACATGGTCCGTTTCCCGCATGGCGGCAAACGCCCGCAGGGCGCGATGCACGCGCGGATCTGCCGCGCGTGGTCGTCTTCTTCCATCCGGACTGTGACCGTCGGCCCCGGCATCTCACCGGATCTGCTGACCCTGCGACGGGCAAGCCGCCGCAGGCGCTCGCGGGCTCGTGGATGCGCAGTACGACGATCCACCTACCGCCGGTGGGGAATTTCGCCCCGCCCTGAAGACATCTGCATTGTGTGTGGTGCCGGCCACAGCCGGCGTGCGCATTCTACCGCAGCGGCCCGTCGCCGGCCCGTGCCGCAGCCCGGAACAGCCCGCCCCCGCCCAATCGTCAATGTCATCCCGAGCGTAGCGAGGGATCTACCGTCCGACGTCGAAAGGCGAGATCCCTCGCGGAGCCTGCTTTGGGCGCAGCCGAAGGGCTCGGACGGACAGGGTCAGGCATGCGTTTGCCGGCGCCTTCCAGCCGTCAGGCACCGGCAGGCAGGTCACGCCGCCGGTAGCCATCCAGCACCGCGTCGATGATCCGCGTGGTGCGTGCGCCGGAAGCGCCGGTCGACGGGCACCGTCCCTCGCCGCGCAGCTCGGCGACGAGGGCCTCCACCAGCGGCAGCTGGATGTGCAGCGGATTGGCGATATCGAAACGCTGCGTGCCGTTCGCGCCTTCGAGTTCGACCGGCACGTCGTCGAAGGTCGCGAAGCGCAGCCGGCCGCGGTCGCCGCTGATCTCGACCTCGTCACGGCGGGCGTCGCTGCAGAAGCACCAGTCGCCCTCGCCGCGCACGCCGCCGTCGAACCCGAACGCCATCGCCACCGTGTCCTCCGCCGGATAGGCGCCGGACACCGACGCCGCGTGGCCTGACACGTCCACGATCGGCCCGAACAGGAAATCCAGCAGGTCCAGCATGTGGCTGCCGAGGTCGACGAACAGTCCGCCGCCGGCGACCTCCGGACGCACGCGCCACGGCAGCGTGGTGCCATCGGTATAGCGCGGGTCGAGCGGCCGGTGCAGGACCACGCGCACCTGCCGCGGCGTGCCGATGGCGCCCGCGGCCAGCAGGTCGCGCACCTTCAGGAAGCGCGGCAGCGCGCGCCGGTAGTAGGCCACGAACAGCGGCATGCCGGTCGCGCGGCTGGCCTCGAGCATCGCCTCGCATTCGCCGGCGTCGAGCGCCATCGGCTTCTCGACGTAGACCGGCTTGCCGGCGCGCATCGCGGCGATCGCGTATTGCGCGTGCGTCGACGGCGGCGTCGCCACGTAGACCGCATCGACCCCTGGGTCTCGGATCAGCGCATCCGCGCCGTCGTACCAGCGCGGCACGCCATGGCGCCGCGCATAGTCCTCGGCCTTGCGCCCGTCGCGCCGCATCACCGCCACCAGCGCCGAACCGCGCGCCTGCTGCAGTGCGGGGCCGCTCTTGACCTCGGTGACGTCGCCGCAGCCGACGATCCCCCAGCGCAGGGTCACGGCTTCCTCCGCGCGTGCACGAACATCGGCCACTGCAGGCGGCGCGTGGCCGCGGGATCGCCCCACGCGCGCGCGATCGCATCCGCGTGCTTGACGACGGGATCGATGCCGGTCGCCTCGCGGAAACGCCGCGTCGCCGAGTAGCTGGAGAAGTATCCCAGCAGGCGCGGCAGCGGCCAGTCGGCGTGCAGGGTCCTGCGCGGCGCGTCGATGGCGGGGAACGGCCATGCGTAGCCGGCGTAGGCCGCGTCGACCTGCGCGCGCTCCGGCGGCCAGTAGAGGCGGATGTCGGCGGCGAACGCGCCGACCGGGTCGGCCAACTCGTCTGGCACCTCGATATCCTGGTAGCCCCAGGCCAGCAGCACGCCGCCGGGGCGCAGCACACGCGCGCACTCGGCGAAGTAGCGATCGCGCTCGAACCAGTGCAGCGCCTGCGCGACGCAGGCCGCATCGGCGCAGGCATCGGGCAGGCTGCATTGCTCCGCCGGCTCGACGGCGAAGATCACGTTCGCGGGAGCACGTGCGCGCGCGATCTGGTCCGAGCTTGGATCGGTGGCGTGCATCTGCGCGAAAAGCGGCGCCAGCCCACGCGTCGCCTGCCCGTTGCCGCAGCCGGCTTCCCAGGCCAGGTCGCGTGCCGGAACGACGGATGCGATCCAGTCGAACAGCGCCGCGGGATACTCCGGGCGTGCGTCGGCGTACGCGCCCGCGACCTTCGAGAAGTGGTCCTTGAACATCGCCTGCCCCATCGCGCCACCTTACCCGATGGCAAAGCCGACGGCATGCGACACAGTTCGCCTTCCGATGCGCTTACTCCGTGCGCGGATGCAGCAGCAGCCGCAGGTCGTCGCCGATGCGGCGGGTTTCGACGATTTTCATCTGCAGCCGCTGCGCCATTTCGGTGAAGCCGAGGCCGCCAAACAGCGGGCGCGCGGTTTCTCCCAGCACCACCGGCGCCACGTACAGCAGAAGTTCGTCGACCAGACCCGCCATGAGCAGCGCACCGGCCAGCGTGGCGCCGGTCTCGACGTGCACGTCATTGATCCCACGCTGCGCGAGCAGGGCCAGCACGGCCTGCAGGTCGAACTTTCCGCCCTTGACCGGCACCGCCGCGCGATCCGCGGCCAGCTCGCGCGGCGGCTTGGCGTCGGGTGCGTGCAGGTACAGCGTCGGCGCATCGCCCTCGCGCACCTTGCCGCGCGCGACAGTGGCGAGCCCGGGATCGAGCACCACGCGCAGCGGCGCGACGAATTCCTGCGCTTCGTCGAAGCGCACGGTCAGCGAGGGATCGTCGGCCAGCACCGTGCCGGCACCGGTCAGGATGGCGCCAGCACGCGCACGCCAGCGCATCACGTCGGCGCGCGAGGCTTCGCCGCTGATCCACTTCGAATCGCCGCTCGCCATCGCGGTGCGACCGTCGAGGCTGCAGGCCAGCTTGACCCGCACCCATGGCCGCCCGCGCTCGATCCGCGACAGGAAGCCGTTGTTGAGCGCGCGCGCCTGCGCCTCCATCAGTCCGACGCCGACGTCGACGCCGGCGTCGCGCAGCCTGGCGAAGCCGGTGCCGTCGACCTTCGGGAACGGATCGCGCATCGCCGCGACCACGCGCGACACGCCGGCTGCGACCAGCGCGTCCGCGCAAGGTCCGGTGTCGCCGACGTGCGCGCAGGGCTCCAGCGTGACGTATGCGGTGGCGCCCTTCGCGCGTTCGCCCGCCGCCTGCAGCGCGAACACTTCCGCGTGCGGCCCGCCCTTGCGCTGGTGCCAGCCTTCGCCCACGACCTCGTCGCCGCGCGCGATCACGCAGCCGACCATGGGATTGGGCTTGGTGGTGTACGCGCCGCGTTCGGCCAGGCGCAGGGCGCGGGCCATCATGGCGTGGTCGGTGGTGCTGAACTCCGTCATGCTTTTTCCGTTTCGATCAAGACGTCACCCATTGCAAGCCTCCGGCGGTTTCCCAAGGGGCCCCGATGGAAAGTATTGTCATTCCGAGCGCAGCGAGGAATCTGCTTCTGCTGCTGTTGACTCCGCCAGAAGCAGATTCCTCGCTGCGCTCGGAATGACAACCCTGGCTTCGATCACTGCACCGGCATCGGCAGCATGCGCGGCATCAACGCTTCTTGCCCTTCCCCGCCGGCTTCCCGAACGGCACCACGTCGCCGCCGCCGAGCAGCGGCAGCTGGCCTTCGCCCGGCAGGTCGCGCTCGAGCCGGTCGAGCTCCTCGCGGAAGTCGGTGATGTCCTCGAACGAGCGGTAGACCGAGGCGAAGCGCACGAAGCCGACGTGGTCGAGCTTGCGCAACTCGGCGATCACGAACTCGCCGATGCGGCGCGACGACACTTCGCGCTCGGTCGTCATCCGCAGCTGGTGCACCACCGCGCGCACCGCCGCCTCGATCTGCTCCTCGGACACCGGGCGCTTGTGCAGCGCGCGGTCCATGCTGATGCGCAGCTTGCGCGCGTCGAACGGCTCGCGCCGGCCGTCGCCCTTGATGATCACCGGCAGCTTCAGCTCGATGGTCTCGAGCGTGCTGAAGCGCTCGCCGCAGGCCTCGCACTCGCGCCGGCGCCGGATCGTCGCGCCGTCTTCCGACGCGCGCGAGTCGATCACCTTGGTGTCCTGGTGCTGGCAGAAGGGGCAGTGCATCAGGCGACGGGATTGGGGATTGGGGATTGGGGATTGGGAACGGCACGTCCGGGCTTCGCTCCTGCGAATCCCGAATCCCGAATCCCGATTCCCGGCCTCTCAGCCATACACCGGAAACTCCAGGCACTGCTTGGTCACGTTCTCGCGCACCGTCGCCAGCACGGCCTCATCTTCCGGGGCGTCGAGCACGTCGCAGATCCAGTTCGCCAGCGCGACGCAGTCGGCCTCGCCGTAGCCACGCGTGGTCACCGCAGGCGTGCCGATGCGCAGGCCGGAGGTGACGAAGGGCTTCTGCGGGTCGTTGGGCACCGCGTTCTTGTTGACGGTGATGTGCGCCTTGCCCAGCGCTTCCTCGGCGGCCTTGCCGGTGATCGGCTTGCCGATCATGTCGACCAGCATCAGGTGGTTCTCGGTGCCGCCGGAGACGATCTTGTAGCCGCGCGCGATGATGGTCTTCGCCATCGCCTGCGCGTTCTTCACCACCTGCGCCTGGTAGGCCTTGAATTCCGGCTCCAGCGCCTCCTTGAAGGCCACGGCTTTGGCGGCGATGACGTGCATCAGCGGGCCGCCCTGGATGCCGGGGAAGACGATGCTCTGCAGCTTCTTGGTCATCTCGTCGAACTTGTCGCCGGCGCCCTCGCGGCTGGCGACGATGATGCCGCCGCGCGGACCGCGCAGGGTCTTGTGCGTAGTCGAGGTCACCACGTGCGCGTGCGGCACCGGCGTCGGATACACGCCGGCGGCGATGAGGCCGGCCACGTGCGCCATGTCGACGAACAGGTACGCGCCGATCTTGTCGGCGATGGCGCGGAAGCGCGTCCAGTCGATCTCCTGCGAGTACGCGCTGAAGCCGGCCACGACCATCTTCGGCTTGTGCTCCAGCGCCAGCTTCTCGACCTCGTCGTAGTCGATCAGACCATCGTCGTCGACGCCGTACTGCACCGCGTTGAACAGCTTGCCCGAGGCGTTGACCTTGGCGCCGTGGGTCAGGTGGCCGCCGTGGGCCAGCGACATGCCGAGGATGGTGTCGCCCGGCTGCAGCAGGGCGAAGTAGACGGCCTGGTTAGCCTGCGAGCCGGAGTGCGGCTGCACGTTGGCGTAATCGGCCGCGAACAGCTGCTTCAGGCGATCGATGGCCAACTGCTCGGCCACGTCCACGTACTCGCAGCCACCGTAGTAGCGCTTGCCCGGATAGCCTTCGGCGTACTTGTTGGTCAGCTGGCTGCCCTGCGCCTCCATCACCCGGGGACTGCAGTAGTTTTCCGACGCGATCAGCTCGACGTGGTCTTCCTGGCGGCGGACCTCCGACGCGATCGCCGCGGCGAGTTCGGGGTCGTAGCCTTCGATACGGGCATCGCGGGAAAACATCGGCACTCCGGGGCTGTGGGGACCACCGGGATTGTACCCGCCCGGCCCCGGCGGGGCTTGCCGCAGCGGGTCGGAGAAGCTTCGCGGCCGTTGCCCCCACCCCAGCCCTCCCCCGCAAGCGGGGGAGGGAGCAAACAGCGCGGCGCTCGCGCCCGCCACGCTATCCGACGCGGTGAGCCACCCCCTCCCCCGCTTGCGGGGGAGGGCTGGGGTGGGGGCGACCGGCACCTGGCGAAGCGCCACGAAAAAGGCGCGCCGGGGCGCGCCTTTTCGTCGATCCCGACAGCTGCCGGCTCAGTGATGCAGGATCAGGTCCGCGATCAGGCCGGTGGCGATCGCGACCAGCAGGTAGTCGCCATAGTCGTCGCGCATCCAGCGGTAGCCGCGCGGCGGGTGGCGCAGGCCATAGCCGCGGTAGTCGTTCACCACGTAGATCGGCCGCTGATAGTGGTGGACGTAGCCGCCACGCGCCCAGCGCGGCGGCGCGACATGGCGCGGCGCCGGGTAGTAGTGGCGGACGACCGGACGATGGTGCACCACCCGGGCCGGCGCGCGGTAGGAACGGCCGTAGGCGTAGTCGCGCCGATCGTGGCGACGGTCATGGCGGTAATCGCGGCGGTCGTCCCGGCGCGCTTCACGATGGTCGCGGCGGTCGTGGTCACGATGGCCGTAGCCCTGGCGGCCGCGACGGTCGTTGTCCGCGAGCGCGGGCGCGGCGACGGTCGCCAGCGCCAGCATCAGGGCGGTTCCCCACTTCAGCTTCAGGTTCATGACATCCTCCGAAGGATCCTGCTGCGCCCCCGCACCCCGGATGGCGTGGGATCGACTATCCATCCGCGAGCCTGAATCGCGGCTCCCTGCAACCGTTTGCAGGTGGGCCGCGCTCACGCCTGTTTAACGACTGCTCAGCGAGGCCGCTCGGGCGCGAACCGCTATAATCAGCGGATCCCGATCCACCCTTCCCTGCCGGTCCGCGCCACCTGCGCGGGTCTCGGCCGCGTGCAACCGGAGCCCCCATGTCGTCGCAGTACATCTACACCATGAACCGGGTGTCCAAGGTGGTCCCGCCCAAGCGGCAGATCATCAAGGACATCTCGCTGAGCTTCTTCCCGGGCGCCAAGATCGGCCTGCTCGGCCTGAACGGCGCCGGCAAGTCCACCGTGCTCCGGATCATGGCCGGCGTCGATACCGATTTCGAGGGCGAGGCCCGCCCGCAGGCCGGCATCAAGGTCGGCTACCTGCCGCAGGAGCCGCAGCTCGACCCCGACAAGACCGTGCGCGAAGCGGTCGAGGAAGGCGTGGGCGAGGTGCTGCAGGCGCAGGCCGCGCTGGACGCCGTGTACGCCGCCTATGCCGAGGAAGGCGCCGATTTCGACGCGCTGGCCAAGGAACAGGAGCGGCTGGAGGCGATCCTCGCCGCCGGCGACGCGCATACGCTCGAGAACCAGCTGGAAGTCGCCGCCGACGCGCTGCGCCTGCCGCCGTGGGACGCGGTGATCGGCAAGCTCTCCGGCGGCGAGAAGCGCCGCGTGGCGCTGTGCCGCCTGCTGCTGCAGAAGCCGGACATGCTGCTGCTCGACGAACCCACCAACCACCTCGACGCCGAATCGGTGGAATGGCTGGAGCAGTTCCTCGCCCGCTACACCGGCACCGTGGTCGCCGTGACCCATGACCGCTACTTCCTCGACAATGCCGCCGAGTGGATCCTCGAGCTCGACCGCGGCCGCGGCATTCCGTGGAAGGGCAACTACACCGAGTGGCTGGTGCAGAAGGACGAGCGCCTG